>Ga0209943_1000017_pt1 | contig 94205 bp, 86 predicted proteins | sample SalPonR1_B_D2_MG_FD_185698 | JGI IMG/M metagenome (GOLD analysis project Ga0209943, IMG submission 185698) | Salt pond soil microbial communities from South San Francisco under conditions of wetland restoration - Salt Pond MetaG R1_B_D2_MG... ... | reverse complement strand
GGCATTAATTTATATAAAAGGTTAGTAATTAAATATGAGTAAATATAAAGCAAGTTTACATATACATAGCGCAGAAGATAAAAATGAAAGTTTTCGAATAAAACACAATGTTTTTGATTTAATTGATCATGCTTATAAGAAAAACTTTAATGTTTTAGCTTTAACTTTTCACGACCTTTATGGTCACAGACAAGAGTTTGTAGATTATGCAAAAGGTAAAGGAATTACTTTAATGTCAGGAATTGAGATTAGTCTATATGAAGACAGTAATGATAAAAAGAAATGTCATACAGTAATTTTAAATTGTGATAAAGAGGTTGAAAAGATAAAAACTTTTATAGACTTTAGAAAATATAAACAGGAACATCCTGAAATTTTTGTTATTTCTGCCCACCCATTTTTTGGTTTAGGAGTATCTATTGGAGAAAAAAAACTTAAAAAATATATTAATTTATTTAATGCTATTGAACACAGCTGGTTTTATAATAAATTATACAATAAAAATAAAAAAGCGCAGACCATAGCCCAGGACTTTAAAAAACCCTTTATTGCTACCAGTGATCTGCACTACTTAAAACATTTAGATGATGACTATATAGTTGTTAATGCTACTTCGTTGAACACTGAAGCTATCCTTAATAGTATTAAAAATTTTAAATACAAAAATGTAAGTAAGCCTAAATCTTTATTTAGATTAATTAAAACAATGTTTCTTACCTACTTTTAATAATATCTAAAACTTCTTGAGTCTTTTCTTCCATGGTTTTTTTGTCATTAGCTTCTAAATTTAAGCGAACCTTGTCTTCAGTGTTAGAAGCTCTAACATTAAACCAGTAATTTTCATATTTTACGCTTACTCCATCAACGGTATTTAACTCGGCATCGCTATATTTTTCTTTTATAGCCTCTAGTACGTTATCTTTATCTGCAACTAAAGAATTAATTTCTCCACTATGAAAATATATATTATGTGGCTCTATTTGTTTAGAAATTAGTTGATCAGATTTAGAAAAATAGCTTAAAAGTTTAAGAATTACAATTACAGGAACCTCAAAACAACCAATATCCATATTTAAAAAGAAGTGTCCAGATGATTCGCCAGCAAAATATATACCCTCATTAATAGCCTGTTGTTTGATGAGAGAGTGACCAACCCTGGTAACAACGGGAGTGCCTCCATTTTCTATTATTAAATCTTTAGTAATTTTTCCAGGCCTAACATCGTAACCTATCTTTGCTTCAGGATTGTCTTTTAAAAATATCTTAGCTAAAAGGCCTCTAATAATAGCTTGATTAATAGCTTGACCTTTCTCATCCACAAAAAACACCCTATCACCATCACCGTCTATAGCTATGCCTAAGTCAGCCTTTTCATCAACAACCTTTTTTTGTAGTTGTTTTAAGTTTTCATTTTTTAATGGATCAGCTTCATGGTTAGGAAAAGTTCCATCAAGCTCAAAATTAAGCTCAATAAGTTCGGCCGGTATATACTTGAACAACTCTCGAGAATAAGGGGCCCCCATAGAGTTAGCTGCATCTACTACAACTTTGAGGGGTTTGATCTTTGTTTTATCAACATAATCTAAATCATACTGTATTTGGGTTTCTAAAATGTCGTTTAATTTTTCTAGATGTCCAGGGTTATTAGGTTCTTTTAAATCATTATTTAAAACTAATGTTTTTAAGTCTTCTAGCCCAGTTTCTTCACCAATTGGTAAAGCCTTATCTCTTACTAATTTAAAGCCATTATATTTAGCAGGATTGTGAGAAGCAGAAACAATAATACCACCATCATAATTATAGAATGCAACTGCAAAATAAAAGGTAGGGGTAGAATTTAAACCTATATCGTAGACATCAGCACCTCCCGCTATTAAACCTTTACTTAAAGCACTGTGCAGAGAGTCTGAGCTAAGTCGCATGTCTTTAGCAATAACAATTTTAAGTTTTTCACTGCCTGTTTCTTTCTTTCTCATCGTCACATAAGCTAGTCCTAAACGATAAGCAAAACTCTCATCAAAATCCTCTCCATAAACACCTCTAATGTCGTAGGCCTTAAAGATTTTTTGGTTAATATTCATAATATTTATTTATTTAATTAAGAGAAGAAATTCTAAACTTCTTATATCTCCAGATAATACCAAGACCAAGTAAGGTGCTAAAAAATGTTATCACACCGCCAAAGATAGGTATAGAAAATAATAAATATAAAACAGTAATACCTATAATAAGATCAGCCATAATATTTTTTTTCTTAGCTTTAAACAACTTTTCTCTTATTTGTTTTCCTAGTCCTAGGCTAACCATAATTTGAGCAAAGTAAAGCGTAATAAACCAGAGAATTAACATAATAAATCCTAAAGGTATACCAATTATGGTCATCATTAAAATAATAGACACTATTGGTGTTAAAAAAAGGATACCTAAACCAACAAGCAGTGATTTCCCATATCTTGAATTTGCCTTTTCTTGTATAATTGTCATTTCTTTTTTAGAGATGCTAATAAACACAAGACCTACTACTAAAGCTGAAAAAACAGCTATGATAAAGTTCCAGATATTTTTTTGCCAATCATTTTCTATATTCTTTTTATTAAAATTAATAGCTCCAGCAATTAAAGATTTATCAATGTTTAAGTTTTTATTGTATGAATAATTTAAGTTACCTTTAATATTGCTATCGCTAGTTATTTTTATTGGTTCACCTTGGTAATAGTCATCGTTTTGATTAATAGTAAAAGAAACATCTTTATTAACATCTCCTGAGATAAGTAATTTATCAGCTACACCATGAAGAGATCCTTGAACAGTCCCCCTCATTTCAACTACCCTAGCTAAAACAAGAGCATCCCAACTTATATTTGAATTTTCACTAATTAAAATATTAGTTCCCACCAAGTTAACATTTCTTTTTACTGTCGTATTTATCAAGCTAGCAGTATTAGTGATTGATCTAATGTTACCACCCACTTCACCTTCTACATTTAAGTTTTGTGAGGCACTGATAATATCACCTACTACTTTCCCCTTTACTGTGATATTTTGTGCTAAAGCAATTAAATCACCATTAACCACACCCTCAATAGTTATATTGTTTGAAACAACATACATGTTTCCCTCAACTACTTCATCTTTTTCAATATAGACACTGTCAGTGGTTTTAACATTAAAAGCTAAGACTGCACTAGGGATTAGAAGGGCTACAAGCAGTAGAGCTCCCAATAAAAAACTTGTTTTTTTCATAGATTTTAGATATTGTGAATAATTAGAGTACTAAATTAATTATATCAAAATATATGCAAGAAGCAATAAGAGAGATAATCTTAGATGCTCAAAAAAAAATAAAAACAGCCAAAAATTTAGATGAGCAAAAAAGAAAAGTATCTAAAAAATATAAGGTTCATATATTGCTTAACTCTGAAATTCTAAAAGAATACAAAAAACTGCTAAAATTAGGTAAAATTAAACGAAATATTAACTTAGAAAATATTTTACGTAAACGTTCAATAAGAACTCTTTCTGGTATTGCGCCGGTAGCTGTATTAACTAAACCATATCCTTGTCCCGGGAATTGTGCTTATTGCCCCAATGAAAAAGATGTCCCTGTTAGCTATTTATCTAATGAGCCTGCTGTGATGAGAGCTATACGATGTAATTATGATCCTTATGTTCAAGTACAAGACAGACTTAGAGCTCTTGAAATAAATGGTCATGATCCTAGTAAAATAGAGCTTATTGTTATTGGAGGTACTTGGAGTTATTTACCTGAAGATTATAGGTATTGGTATATAGCTAATTGTTTTAAGGCAGCTAGTGATTATAATCAAAAAAAGAGGAGGAAGATAAAAACACAGAAAAATATTAGTAATTTGAAAAAACATTTACTTAAAGAGCAAAAAAGAAATGAAAAAGCCAAATATAAAATAATTGGTTTAACTCTAGAAACTAGGCCAGATTATATTGATGATAAAGAACTTCTTTTAATGCGCGACTTTGGTTGCACTAGAGTTGAGATAGGGGTGCAAGCTATTTCTGATAAAATACTAGAGATTAATAAGCGTGGTCATGGGGTTAAAGAAATAGTTGACGCTACTAAGAAGTTAAGACAGTATGGTTTTAAAATTACCTATCATTTCATGCCTGCCTTACCAGGCTCTACACCCACTAAAGACTTTAAGATGTTTGAAAAGATGTTTTCTGATGAGCGCTTTCAACCAGATCAAATAAAGTTTTATCCCACGGTTGTAACTAAAGGCAGCTTGCTGTATAAATGGTGGCAAGACGGTAAATATAAAGCATATAGTGATAAACAACTAAGAGATTTAATTATTAAATGTAAGTCTATTGTCCCTAAATATTTAAGAATTATTAGATTAATTAGAGATATTCCGGGAGAGTCTATTGAAGCAGGCAATAAAATAACTAATCTTAGACAAATAATGAAAGATCAGGGTGTAAAGTGTAATTGTATTCGCTGTAGAGAGTCTAGAGATAAAGCGTTGCCTAAGAAATTAATTAATGAAATTATTAGTTACGATGCTGGTGGTGGCAGAGAGCACTTTATTAGTCTTACTGACAGTAAAAAAGAAACTTTATATGGATTTTGTAGGTTAAGAGTAGATAAAAATAGCCCTATAGCCCCAGCCATTATTAGAGAGCTTCATGTCTATGGACAACTTGTTCCTGTGGGAGAAAAAAAGAAAACACAACATTCAGGTTTAGGAAGAATGCTTATGCAAAAAGCTGAAGAGATAGCTAAAAAAGAGAAAGCTAATGAAATAGCGGTAATTTCTGGCGTTGGAGTTAGAGATTATTATAGGCATTTAGGGTATAAATTAAAAGATACTTATTTAAGAAAAGGAATATAGGTAGTAATAAAATAAATAAAAAAAAGAAAGAAATAAAAATACAAATACTAGAAAATAATAAGTTTTAATTCTTGACAAGCTTAAATATGTAGTGTACACTTAAGTTATACTTAATATAAGATATAAATATATGATTACAAAACTAATAGGCGTAAAAGAATTTCGTCAAAACGTTACTAGTCTTTATAAAAAAGCTCAGGAAAATAATATACAATATGTTGTCTTAAATCGTAACCAACCTATTTTTAAAGTAAGTCCCTTATCAAAAAAAGATACTGTTATAGAAAAACTAGCTTTAGATGTTGAGGAAGCAAGAAATGATGTAAAAAATGATAGAGTTTATGATTTTGAAGATTTTTGTAATGAGTTGGGACTATGAAATATAAATTACTCCTAACAAAAAAAGGTAAAGACGAGCTTTCTGTTTTAGAAAAAGAAGAGCAAAAAAGAATTGTTGAAAAATTAAGATTTTACCTTTCAAGTGACAACCCATTAAACTACGCTAAAAAACTAAAAGATACTAGGCTTGGTACATATAGATTTAGAATTGGAGATTATAGGGCTATTTTTGATATTGATAAACAAGGAAATATTACTATTTTACTTATACTCAGAATTAAACACAGAAAAGACGTCTATCTATAATTAGATTATACATATAAATTAAAAGAGAGTTTTATAGACCTCTTGTTTTGGTAACTATTACAAAATTATCCATCCAATGTTATTTAAGTGTGCATCTTTTAACTTAAGGTTTAATCTCCTAAATTTTTTGAGCTTTAACGCTTAGACCTTGAGGATTTTTTTCTTTTTAGGACACATTTAATCACTTTGACAAAAAGACCTAAGAAGCATATTATATTAATATAAATTATAACTATCCATAATATGAACTATAATCACCTACAAGAGAAAGATAGTGATATTTTAGAGATAATAAACAGAGAAACTAAGCGTCAACAAGAAGAGTTGGAGCTAATTGCCTCTGAAAATTATATGTCTTTAGCTGTGCTTGAAACTTTAGCTAGTCCTTTAGCAAATAAGTATAGTGAAGGTTATAGTGGTAAAAGATATTATGGGGGTAATAATATTATTGATGAAATAGAGGATTTAGCGATTTTTCGGGCTAAAGAACTTTTTTCTGCTGAACATGTTAATGTACAGCCACTTTCAGGCTCACCTGCTAATTTAGCAGTGTATAGCGCTTTTTTAGAGCCAGGTGACACTGTGTTAGCACTAAGGTTAGATCATGGTGGTCACTTAACTCATGGTCATAAGGTTAATTTTTCAGGTAAGTTATATAATTTTGTTCACTATGGTTTAAATAATGAAGGTTATGTTGATATGGAAGAAGCTGAAAGATTGGCTAAAGAATATAAACCAAAGATGATAGTAACAGGCTTTAGCGCCTATTCTCGTAATTTTGAATGGCAGGCTTTTAGAAAGATAGCAGATGAGATAGGAGCAATATTATTTGCTGACATTTCTCATATTGCAGGACTGGTAGCTGCCAAACTAATTGAAAATCCTATACCAGTTTGTGATGTAGTTTCAACCACTACTCATAAAACGCTTAGAGGGCCTAGAGGAGCTATTATTATGTGTAAAGAAGAGTTTGCTAAGGCAATTGATAAGGCAGTGTTTCCTGGTACCCAGGGAGGGCCTCATAACAACATGACAGCCGCTAAAGCTGTGGCTTTTAAAGAAGCTTTGGGTGATGATTTTAAAGCATATGCTAAACAGGTAATTAGCAATGCGCAAAGCTTAGCTAAAGAATTCTTAAACTTGGGCTATAACATTGTTTCAGGTGGTACTGATAATCATATGTTTATCTTAGACCTTAGCCCTAAAAATATGGCAGGAAAAGAGGCTGAAAAAGCTCTTGAGTATGTAGGTATTTCAGTTTCTCGCTCTACTATACCAAACGACCCTAGACCACCATTTAATCCTTCAGGACTGCGACTGGGGACACCAGCAATAACTACTAGGGGCATGAAAGAAGAAGACATGAAACAATTAGCAGAGTTAGTGAATGAAACAATTATTAATTTTGATAATGAAGATAAATTAAAGAATATAAAGGAAGAAGTAAAAAAGAAAGCGCAAAATTTTCCTTTAAAGTATTAATAATTATAATAATAAATAATGAAGAAGATAGTATAATAAATAATAATTTAAATAAGATATAAACATGGGAAAGATTATTGACGGCAAAGCTATTGCCAATAAAATAAAAGATAATGTTGCCAAAGAAATATATAATTTAGGCCAGAGACCAAATCTGGCTATTATTTTGCTTGGAAATAGAGAAGATTCTAAGCTGTATGTAAACCTAAAACAAAAACAAGCTAAAACCGTAGGTATTGATACTCATTTTTATTATTTAGAAGAAGATAGTACAGAGGCAGAACTAATTGAGGTAATAGAGTTTTTAAATAACGATCCAGCAATAGATGGTATTTTAGTGCAACTACCTCTGCCCAAGCATATAGATGCAGATAGGATAGTAAATATTATTGACCCTAAAAAAGATGTAGATGGCTTCAATAAAAAGAATTTAGATAATTTAAACTCAAAAGAATCTTTAGTGTCACCAGTTTTTAGTTCAATTTTAAAGATATTTGAAGAGATAGATTATAAACTGGAAAATAAGAAAGTTGCTCTAATATATAATTCAGAAATCTTTGGTAATAATTTATTTGAACTTTTAAAGAAACAAAAAGCAGAGCTTTTAATGATACAAAAAAAGACTATTGATAAAAATATAGATAAATTAAAAACAGCTGATATTATTATTAGTGTTGTTGGCCATCCCTGGTGGATTAAGAAATCTTATATAAAAAAAGGAGCAGTGATTATAGATGTAGGAATTACAAAAAGTAAAGAAAAAGTATATGGCGATGCTAATTATAAGTATTTACTTGATAAGGTTGATTATATTACTCCGGTACCAGGAGGTATTGGACCTATTACTATTGCTATGCTTTTTCAAAATACACTTAAAGCCTTTAAGACAAAGAAAACTGATAAATAATATTATAAAAGAAAAAAATAATGACAAAAGATATATATCAATTATTACATAAATATTTTGGTTACAAAGAATTTCGTTCTGGGCAAGAAGAAGCTATAAAAAGTATTATTAATAAACAAAATACAGTAGTAGTTCTACCAACTGGAGGCGGTAAATCTCTTATTTATCAACTTTCAGCTTTAGCTCTAGAAGGAGTTACTATAGTTATTTCCCCCTTAATTTCTTTAATGAAAGATCAGGTAGACTCTTTAAATGAGTTAAAAATACCGGCTACTTATATTAATTCATCTCTTTCTTTAATGGAAAGTGAAAAAAGATTAGAGGGCATAAAAAATAATGAATATAAATTAATATATATTGCTCCAGAAAGGTTCTATAACCAAAATTTCATCACTGCTTTGCAAAATATTAAGGTCTCTTTATTTGCTATAGATGAAGCTCATTGTATTAGTCAGTGGGGTCATGATTTTAGACCTAGTTATATGAGGCTAAAACAAGTAGTAAAAAATATTGGTAATCCTGTTATAGCGGCCCTTACAGCCACAGCCACCCCAGAAGTAAGAAAAGATATTGCTAAGCAACTTGATTTAGGAGATGATTATAATCTAGTTATTAGTGGTTTTGCTAGAGAAAATTTACATTTTGGTGCAGTTGAAGCTAGTGATTGGCAAAAAAATAGTTTAATTATTGATGCAGTTAAAGGTGTTGAGGGAGGCTCAGGTATAGTATATGTTGGTACTAGATCTAAAGCAGAAGAATTAATGGAAAGTTTAATAGCAGAAGGTATTCAGGCTGCCACCTATCACGCTGGCATGGACGCTAGTAGTCGTGAATGGGTGCAAGATAATTTTTTAAATAATAATATTCAAGTAGTGGTAGCTACCAATGCTTTTGGTTTAGGAATTAACAAAAAAGATGTCCGGTTTGTAATTCATCATGATATACCAGGAACTTTGGAAGCATATTATCAAGAAGCTGGTAGAGCAGGAAGAGATGGAAAAACAAGTTTCTGTTTACTCTTTTTCTCACCCAAAGACAGATACTTGCGAGAATTCTTTATTAAAGGTGATAATCCTTCTCCTCAAACTATTGCTGAAATTCATGAAATATTACTTGACTTCTCTTGTGAGAAAGAAACTAAAATAATTATGTTTACCTACGCAGACTTAGTTAGCAGGTTGTCTGAGTCAATTTCAGAAATGGCAGTGGGAACAAGTATTAAAATACTAGAAAAAGAGGGTTTTATTCAAAGAAATAAGGAAAAAAATGGCGCTGCTTATCTTAAGGCTCTAGCTAAAGATAATGAGTTAAAAGATGCAGTTAGTTCTAGAGCTAAAAAGCAACACGAGATATTAGATAAGCTCTTAGATAATTATTATGATGAATTTAAAGAAGGTTGGAGTTTTAGTATTGAAGATTTAGCCACTAATTTAAATGTAAAAAAAGATTCAGTTTCTAGATTAATTAAGAACTTACAAGAACAAGATTTAGTAGAATATAAGCCACCGTTTAAAGGTACAGAATTAGAAATAATTAATGACACTAGCAATGTATCTGATAAGATAGACTTTAGGGTTTTAGAAGAAAAACTACAAAAGAGTTATGAAAAATTAGATAAGATGGAAAACTATGTCTACAATGTTTTTTGTAGACAAAAATATATACTTGAATATTTTGGTGATCCTGAAATAAAAGATTGTGGTAAATGTGATAACTGCATGAAGGCTAATAGAAGCATGAAAAAAGGCGATATTGATTATAGAGAAAAAGAATATTTAATATGAGACAAAAAAAGCAAAAAGAAATACTTGAGATAGTAAATAATAATTATCAAGTTATAGCTAAACACTTCTCTCAGACTAGGGAGCAAAGAATGTGGCCTGAGATTATTGATATTGCAAAAAGAATACCAGCAAATAGTAAAATTTTGGATGGTGGATGTGGTAATGGTAGACTAGCCAATGAATTAAAGGAGGGCGTAGATTATTTAGGAGTAGATAATAGTAATAATTTAATTAGTATTGCTAAGAACAAGAATAAAGATAATGAAAATAACAAGTTTCAAGTTTTAGATATATTTGAATTAGATAAATTGGCAGATAAATATGATTATATTTTCTTAGTAGCTGTGCTACAGCACATCCCTTCTAAAGAATTAAGAAATAAAGCTTTAAATAAAATAAAAGACACTTTAAAAGAGGATGGTGAAATAATAATTAGCGTTTGGAATTTAGTTGACAACAAGAAATATAAAAAACAACTTCAAAAAAGTAAATATTTAAACTTTTTTAAAGGTTTAGACCCTAGAGACCTTTTATTTTATTGGAAAAATTCTCAAGGAGAAAAATTATCTTTAAGATACTATCATGCTTTTACAACTAAAGAGTTAAAAAAACTCTTTATCAAATGTGGTCTTAAAGTAAAAAGCTTTCAGAAAACAAAAGATAATTTTTATATTGTTTTAAGGAAGTGATATGTAAAAAAACAATAATTTAGTAAATATACAAATAAATATATTTAAAAATAAAAAGGTGTTGACACCTTTTTTGTGTATGTTAATATAAATATACCTACACCCCCTGTGGGTATAATATAAAACAATGGCTAAAAAAAATATAGAAAATAGAATAAATAATATTATTGGTCAGTTGAATGCTATTAAAAGAATGACGGATGAAAAAAATTCTGATTGTACTCAAATAATAGTTCAGTTAAAGGCTATAAAAGCGGCTACTTCTAGTTTGTATGAAAATTATTTAAGTACTAATTTAAATAATTGTTTACATGGCAATGGCAAAAAAAACAAAGCATTGTTAAATAGTCTAATTAAAGAAATTAGTAAGAATTAATAATATAGATTAAATTAATAATAAAATTAATAAATTAATTATAATAATCTTTGTTTTAACGGGCTTAAGTAGCGCGTTGAAGCAAGAATAAATTATATGTCAAAAGCATTAGATTTAACTAAAGACACTTTCGAAAGCGAGGTGCTTAACTCAGATGTACCAGTATTGGTAGATTTTTGGGCTCCATGGTGTATGCCATGTAAGATGATGGCCCCTGTTTTAGACGAGCTAGCTGGAGAAATGGAGGGCAAGGCAAAAATTGCTAAATTAAACACAGAAGAGCCAGAGAATCAAGAGTTAGCTGCTAAGTATCAAATTCAAAGTATTCCAAATATGAAGCTTTTTAAAGGTGGTGAAGTAATTGCCGATTTTGTTGGCCTTAGACCAAAAGAAGCCTTGAAAGAAGAAATTGAGAAGGAGCTAGAAAAATAATAACTAAGTAAAAATATGACTAAATTATCTGCGGATAATGTCAAAAGAATAGACCATTTAAAAGATCTACTTAATTTGTCCGCTAAGGAAGTTAAACTTCTAAAGAGTGCTAACCAAATAAAGAAGGCCACTATTAATCTAAAAGGAAAAAAGTATCAAGCTTTTAGAGTTGTATACAACAGAGCTTTGGGCCCTGGTAAGGGAGGTATTCGTTTCCACCAGGGAGTAAACGAAGAAGAGGTTACTTCTTTGTCATTTTGGATGACAATTAAGAATGCGCTAGCTGGTATACCATATGGTGGTGGAAAAGGAGGAATAAGGATTAACCCTAAAAACTTAAGTGAAAAGGAAAAAGAAACACTTAGTAGGGAATATATTAGAAAGTTTTATAAGTTTCTTGGGCAAGATAAAGATATTCCTGCTCCTGATGTCTATACGAATAGTCAAGTTATGTCTTGGATGTTAGATGAGTTTGAAAAGAAAACACAAAAGCATGAACCAGGCATGATAACTGGTAAGCCGGTAGAGTTAGGAGGACTACTTATGAGACAAGATGCTACTGCTAAAGGTGCTTATATTGTAGTTAAAGAAGTAATTAAGAAAAACTTTAAAACTCAAAAGCCAAGTTTTGTTATTCAAGGATTTGGTAATGCTGGTTCTTATTTAGCTCAAATGTTAAGTAAAGATGGATATAAGATATTAGCTGTGTCAGATAGTAAGGGTGGAATATATAATAAAAAAGGTTTGAAGGTTGAAGAACTAGTTAATCTAAAAAGTGAAGGTAAATCTGTAGTTGATTATAAGGATGGAGAGAAAATAAGCGGTAAAGAGCTTTTAGAATTAGACACAGACATCTTAGCTTTAGCAGCTCTTGGTGATCAAATTACTAAAAAGAATGCTGACAATGTTAAAGCTAAATATATATTAGAATTAGCCAATGGACCAGTTTCAGAAGAAGCGGATAAAATCTTGTTTAATAAAAACACTATGATTATACCTGATATTTTAGCTAATTCAGGTGGTGTGATTGCTAGTTATTTTGAATGGGCTCAAAATAGAGCAGGTAATATATTAGATAATGATTATTTGCAAAAATTATTAGAGAGCAAGATGAAAACTAATTGGCAAAAAGTGTATCAGCAGTATTTAGATAAAGATAAAACAATAAATCTAAGAACATCTGCTTATATAATAGCAGTAAAGAAAATACTTATTGCTGAAAAGCTTAGAGGAAATCTTTAATAACTAGCTACGATTAGAATAAACAAAAACAGCTCATTTAAGAGCTGTTTTTGTTTATGTAAGACTATGTAAAATATATTATATTAATTACAAGTTGCAGCAGCAGTATCACTACCAGCTGTGTTGTAACCAAATCCAGGACTAGGAGCTGAGTTTGATAGCTCTGTATCGCACTCACTTGGAGCTTCACCTTCAAAGGCTTCACACACTGTAGCTAGAAGTGTAGCTGAGTCTCTACCACTTGAAACTTTTGATCCGTTAATCACTAAAGTAGGAGAACCGCCAACACCATACTCTTCATTTTCTGCTTTATGAATAGCAAATCCAGGATATGAACCATTGTAATTAGCTTTATTCTCAAAGTCTTCAGTAATCTTATATTCTTTATCTACGCTATTAACACATGAATTCATAGAGTTAGTATTAATACCTGTTTCATTTAAACAAGTACTACCATTACCTTCTTCAAGAAAGCAACTTAAGTAGTTATTAAATTTGTCTGGCTCTTCTTGCATAATACAGTATTGATTCATTTGCTCATTTAATTCTTTTTCTCCGTGCATGGCGTAATCAACAAATTTGATTTCAAAGTCAATTTTGTCATCAAGTAAATTAACTACAGGCAAAATACCTTTTTCCATTTGAGTTCCATAAGGACAGTGGCTCATGGTAAAAAGTTCTACTTTTGGTGTTTCAGATTTTACTATATTCTTTGGCACTACTGGTTCACTATTATTAGCATTAGCACTATCATTAGAAGCTGTTTCTTCTCCTGGCACATTTAAACCTTGAGGAAAGAAAGTGCTACCATCTAAACTTAAATATGAAGTTACCTCTTCACCTTGGCCAATATCTATAGCCATCTTATATAGTCCATTTTCTTCAACAATACTATTAATATTAACAGTTTGTCCCTCTACCATTAGATTTTTATTAATAAATGTTTCAGTTTGAGTTTTAGCTTCTTCAATACCAATAGCTTGTGTGCTACCAGTTGAGGCAGTAAATGCCCAAATTACAGAGGCCACTAGTAAAACTGCTAGCACTCCTGTTGTGATAAAAAGTTTATTTTGTTTCATAAAATTATAGTAACTCCAAAAAGGAGTGTTAATTAGGTTTTTAAAGTGTTATTAGTATATCAAAAAGAATCTTAACGGTCAAAGAAATATTTAAGCAATAATATATAGTGTAAAACTTAATTTTTTTTCTTGTATTTTAAAGTAATAACACCTGCACTAATTATAGAAAGAAAGCTTAAATATTTTTTATAATTATTATTAGTCTCACCTTTATTATAATTGTTTTTATTGTAATAATTTTTATTTAAGCTTAAATATTTTTGGTTTTGAGGATAGTGAGGTAGTAATTTTAAATATAACTCATTAGAGTTATCTTCTAGTAAACCAATAAATTCAAGTTTTTGTCCTTCAACGTAGCTGTGCTCTATTTCTTCATTGTTTAATAAAGAAAGATCAATTTTAATTTTTTTATTATTATATACTACTGTTAAGCTATTTTTATTCACTGTATAAACTTCAGCCTTTAGGCTGTATACTTTACCTAAGCTAAGATTGTCTAAGTTAAAGTTTAGAGCTGGGCTTAGGAATGAGGATTTAAGTATTCCAATGTCTTCAGCAGTGTTAGTTTTAATGCGATAAAAATTATCTACATTACTAAACCTCCCGGTAACGCTAATGATATCACCAGGGCTAATATCAATAAATTCACTATAGTGATTATATACTTGAATAACTTGTGACTGTTCAGTGTCTTTAGTAAGTAAAAAGTAGCGATTACTTATATCACTTGGAGCTACCAGCACAGAACCTGTTAATTTAAATTCAGCTTCTGCTTTTGCATTACTAAGTCCATCCCAGTTTAAATAATTATTATTTTCTATATTTTTATTATCTGTATTACTATCTTTATTTTTTTCATTATTTAAAGAGTTAGGACAAGAGTCAGTTCTGCGTTCACTTATATGTTTCCAAGTAAAGCCTTGGTCTTCAAAGTTGTAAATATAATCTTCAGGTGCATTTTTGTAATAAACAGAGTCAGCTACTTCGTCTTCATTTGTATATAAGTATAGTTTTTCTTGGAAGTTATTTAAGGTGATATTAGTTTTTGATCTTGGTAGAATAAGGTAGTCATCATCCTCTAGCCACAAATCTTCACTAAATAAATAACCCTTTCCTAGTCCATAGCTGTCAATTAAAAACCAACCGTTTAAATTGATTTCAGTGTTAGCGCTGTTATATAATCTTATCCATTCTTTATCTTTATCCTTACCGCAAGGATTAGGAAATATCTCTTGAATGATAATCCCTTGCCAGCCTTTAGCTTGAGTTTGCCTTTCTTTTTCGCTTACACTCTCTTTAGTTTCACTAAGAGCCCTGCTTTCATAGGGGAAAAGAAGCAGAAAAAAAAGAAATAATAAAATTAGCGATTTAAAAACGTTATTCATATATATATAAATATAAATAACGCTTGCTTAAATACTTTTAAATTTAAAATAGAGTATTATTGAAGTAAGTCTAACTTTTCTTGTAGTTCTTTTGGTATATCAATACTGAAGCTCTTTTTCTTTTTTCTTTGATTATAGAATGACAGCTTGTTAGCGACTAGAAATATTCTATCTAGGTTTAGTTTTTTGCTGACTTTAAGGCTGTTTTTAGTAGAGTATAGTCTGTCTCCAGCTAAAGGAGCGTTTAAAGCTAGACAGTGAACACGTATTTGGTGAGTTCTGCCAGTTTCAATTTGTAAGTTGATCAGTGAAAAGTTAGTATATTCTTTTTCCGTCTTGTAATGGGTAATAGCTTCTCTTAACTTTTCTCCATCTCTAACTTCATTATTATTTTCATATGTTTTGGGTACCGCTGCCATCTTATACCCCTTATTTGATCTTTTAATAGGAAAGGAAATAGTGCCAAAGCTTTCTGGCATATGTCCACAAGCTAAACCTATATAATGTTTTTCTATCTTTCTATTTTGAAACTGCTCTTTTAAATGTAAATAAGCTTTTTGTTTTAAAGCTATAACCATTAAACCACTAACTTCTCTATCTAAGCGATGCACTATACCGTAGCGATTACTATCTTCCCCTACTTTCTTTATTTGTGGATATTTCTCTAGCATGTAGTCGCTTAAAGTTTTTTCATTACTACTTGGACTAGCATGAACTAACAAACCGGCTGGTTTATTAATAACTACATAATTTCTAGTTTTCTTTATTATCTCTATATTCATATATAATAATTATATTTTCATTCTTTAAGATTGTTTTAGGATAAACTATTTTAAAATATCTTGCAATCTTTTAAACTCTTTATCTAAATTAAAAGTATTAGTACTTAGATAGTATGAGTTGGATTCTAACTCTTTACGCTTTATTGGATCCCTGTATAAAGAAATAATAGCAGATATTAAATCATCTACTTCAGTTTTAGATTCCAGAGAGCACTCTTTTTCTTGTAGTAGATAGGAAATGTTTTGCTCTTTTAAGGTAATAATAGGTAGAGATTTATTTAGAGCTAGAAGAAGATAATAGTATTTAGATAAAGATAATGTCTTATTACTTAAGATGAATAAATTGGCAGTATTTAACCATTCATTAATGTGATCCTTTTCATTTAAAAACCAAACACTTTTTTCAACACCCAGTTTTTTTGCTAGCCATTTGAGACTTTCATGATCTTTGTTTAGACCAATAATTAGAAGTTGGGCAGAAGGAATAGCTTTAAGTAATTCTGGTAGACCTTTAATAATAGCTTCAGTGTAGTTTTTGCTTTTTAAATCAGCTAAAACCACTATACTAAAGTAGCGATGAAAAAAGTTTAAGCTTTTTGATTTACTTAGATTGTCAAAAATACTTTCTTGGTGAGACTTCCTTTTAGAGCTAGTTAGAAGAGGAAAGTGAATTACTTTTTTATCATAACTTTCTTTTAATTTTTCTTGTTCTCGTTTATGAAAAGCAATAATTTTAATATCTTTACTATACTTTTCTAATAATTTTTTAATTTTTTTATTATAGCCAGTGCTTCTAATTTCAGCTTCAGGTAAGAACCACCATTGTACTTTTAAGATATTATTCTTTAATTCTTCATTGCCTTCACCCTCTTCTTTTTGCTTGCCTTTATATTTTTTTCTACTTTTTTTCCCATATAGTTTAAGCAAAGAAGAAAAGATAATTCTCTCAGGCCAAGTAGCGCAAATAATTGTGATAGAATCTTTTTTTAAGAGTTTTTTTATTTCTTTCTTGGCTTTAAAGATTAAAAAAGGTAAAAGCAGAAAAAATAAATATTTATTACTCCTCTTAATTTTTTTCTTATATAAACAAGGACCAGAAATAAAGTGATAGTTTTTACTTTCTAAATCACTAAACAATGAATTTAAATATTCATTGTCTAGACTTTTGTAATTAGCAAGATAAAAGGTCATTAGATTATTCTTTAGTTTATTTGATTTAAAAATTCTACATCTTTTTTACTCCAACCTTTTAATAGGTAAAAGGTTAAGAAATATATACCTATGGCTACAAAAATAGTAGTAATTAGTCCATACCAAGTGTATTTAAAAGCGCTGGGAAGGATTAATATAAAAGCTAACATTACTATTGAAGCTAAAAGACTCTTGAAAAACACTTTATGCTTAGGCAAAAAGTTTACAAACTTATATACATAATATATAGCCATAATAGCTATTAATGCTTCGCTATATACTGTCATCCAAGCAGCACCCATGTATGAATATTTAGGGATAAAGAGGATGTAGCCAATAACTGAAGTGACGCTGGTAAAGATATATATGGGGATTAACTTTTTTTGTTTATCAATTGAAATAATAACATGAGAAAATAGTGTACCTACAAATATCAAGGCTCCAGCTAGAATAAGTATTTTAAGCACCTCTATTGATTCTTTAAAATCAGAACCACCAATTAAATGAATTATTTCTGGAGCTAGAAATTGAGTAGCAATTAAAACTGGTAGAGCTAAAAGTATCATAAAGTCATACCCTTTTTGAATTAATTTTTTAAACAGAAAATCTTTTTTTAAAGCCCATGTTTTGGTAAAAAAAGGCAATACTAACCCGGCAAACATAAAAGGAATAGTAACTAGTACATCAATCACCTTATAGGCCGCACCATATATACCTACATGAGCTTGCGGCTTTACCAACGACAATATTAAAATGTCAGCTTTTAAATATATAAGATTAAAAACAATAATAATTGCTAGTGGCCAAGACTTAATAGCTATTTCTTTCCAGATATTTAAATCAAAGCGCAAGCTGATTTTAATAAATCTTCTAGAAAAAATAAAGTGCAGTAGAAAGTTTATTAAGTTGGCAATAACAGTAGTCCAAAGTATTCCAGTAAGGCCTAAATTATATCTAACCGCTAACCACACACCCAAAACTAAAAACAGTCTTCCACCTACTTCTGAGATAGCCGCTTTATCCATCCTCAGTCTTTTTTGAAAAAGACCAATCAGTATTTGATTTAAAGCAATGAACAGGAACGATAAAGAAAGTATCAGCACTCCTATTTTAATACTATAGTCATAAGGAAAGAGCCAAACCAGAGCTGGGCCTAAACTTAAGAAAAGTATGGCTGAAAGTAGTCTTAAAGCAAAAAGGTTATCTAGTATTTTCTTCTCCGATACTCCTGGCAAACTTATCATCTGTACCGTTACCAGTGTTAATCCTAAATCAGCAATAATAGCAAAGATAGAAATGAAGGTCATGATGGTGGTGTATTGACCAAAGCCATTAGTTCCTAGGTAACGAGTCATTAAAGCTGTAGCTATTAAAGCTATAGCGGTGGAGATTATTTTGCTAAGTATTTGTATGCCGGTGTTGTAGGCTATCTTTTTTTGTAGTACTGGAGTCTTGGTTGTCATATAGACGCTATTTTTGCTATAATATTAATTAATAAGCAAAATATATAATATTTAAACACTTAATAAATCAATTGAATAATCATTTAAATACTCAATTGAAGATTTTCAATTAAATTATAACACAAAGGCTATGAAAAATGCTAAGAAAAAATTTATTTCTCTTTTTGTTCTCTTTTTTTTACTGCTTCTTCCTATTGTTAATTATACAATGAATTCTGCTTCTGCAGCTGATAGTCTTTGGGATGCTCAGGTTGGTATTGAAGATGTAGGACAAAAAGCATATGGTGAAACAGGTGCGCCTCAAGATATAAGGGTAACTGTAATGGAAATAATTAATGTTGTTTTGCAATTATTAGCTGTTATATTTGTGGTGTTAATCATAATTTCCGGTTATCAGTGGATGACTGCTGGTGGTAATGAGGAACAAGTTAAAAAAGCTAAAAAGAATTTATCCAATGCTACAATAGGTTTAGCAATTATTTTAGCCTCTTGGTCTATCTCTTATTTTATACTAAAAAGCTTAGTGGCTGTTTCTGAAAATGACCCAATGTATCTTAAAGTATATAATTAATTTAAATATTTAGATTAAAATTATAATGATGTTAATATAGCTAAATGTTTATAATTAATATTAATACAGTAGTTATTAGTATATTTAAGTAACATATATACATAAAGTAATATACAAATAAAACAATAAATGATAAGTAAGAAATATTTTCTAAAGAAGTATAAACAGATAAACAAGTTTTTACAGAAAAAAACCAAGGTTTTTAATCATAAGAAAACATTTAGAAAAAGGTATCAGAAAACAGGACTTATTGTTGTAGCAGTGCTTATAGTTTTAAGCACAGCTCTTTTTAGTTTTGATGTTTTCTCTCAAGAAGCAAACACAGCAGTCTTAGATATGAGCTTATCTGTAGACAACTATGATTCTACTACTAAAACTTTCACAGACAGAAGTGGTAGTAATAACAATGGTGTTTCTAATAACAACGCTGTCTTTGAGAGTGGTAGGTATGGAAGCGTGGATGGGACTATGAGTTTTAATGGAGTTAGTGATTATGTGGAGGTGCCTGATGATAGTTCTCTTAACCCAAGTGATGGAAGTTTTACTATTTCATTTTGGATAAAGGTTCCTGATTGGGATGGAAGTCACCAAAATGTTATTATAAAAAGTTCCGGAGCTGGTGCAAATTATCGATTTTCTCTTTCTTCTGGCTGGGACGGGAATTGTATATTTTGGTTTCAGGATGATCGAGTATATGGAAATCAATATGTTTATGCTGGATTTGATGCTACTGATGGAGATTGGCATCATATAGTAGGTTTAATAGATAGAGAGGCAGAGGAATTTAGGTCATATTCTGACGGTGATTATTATAATAGAAGACCTTTTTCTAATTTTGATGGTTATTTAAACAATATAACTAATAGTGCACCATTAAATTTTGGAAATGCTGAGTTTGAAGGTCTTATAGAAGATGTTCGTATCTATAACTATGCTCTAACAGACCAAGAAGTCCAAGATATGTATGAGAGTGAAAAAGTAAATTACAGCGCCTCTTCACTGCAAAAGGGTTTAGTGGGACATTGGACCATGGATGGAGTAGATTATAATTCAAGCACAAACAGATTAACAGACAAAACTCCATATAGTAATCATGGAACAAACAATGGAGCTACCTTTTCCACAGATAGAATGGGGGAATCAGATGGGGCGATGAGTTTTGATGGAGTTAGTGATTATGTACGCACAGATAATATAAATTACAATATTAATAATGGAGATTGGACTGCTAGCGCTTGGTATTATGTAGATAAGGATGTATTAGATGGAAACTTTGAAACTGTTTTTGGGTTTGGACAACAATATTTGAATGGCTTTCATATGTTTGAAAATAGAATTTGTTCAAGAGCTCCTGATGGTAGTAATTATTTTTGTCTTAATTATGCATCAGGGTTAGAACCAAAAAAATGGCAATTAGTTACTGTAACTCATGATTTATCTTCAAAAAAAATAACTTCTTATATAAATGGTCAGATGTATGATTCAGTGACTTATACCGGAACTTTAGTTAGTTCATTAAATCGACCAATTATTTTTGGTTGGAGAGGCACATCTGATGATTATTTTAATGGTTCTATAGATGATGTGCGTATATACAATCGCGTTCTTTCAGAATTAGAAATACAATCATTGTATGACTTGTATGAACCTAAAATAAGTGCAGGAAGCTTGAATAAAGGTTTAATTTTCGATATGCCTTTAACGTTAAAACACACTAAAGATGAAACAGCTGGTTCAGAGGTAATGACTGATAAAACCCCTTATTCCAATGATGGACAAAATTATGGAGCTACAATAATTGATGAAGGTGCTAGTTTTGATGGGATAAACGACAAGATTTTGCATCCAAATATATTTTTTGATGATAAAGAAGAATACAGCTATTCTGTGTGGATTAAATGGACAAAAGAAAATTCTCCAGATAGATTTTATTTACCTTTTGGTGATGGAGGTGGTGGTGGTAGCACTATTTATTTTACAAGTTCAGATGGTACCCCTTATTTTAGATATAGAAATATTAATGGAGTACATGTTTTTAACGATGGTAGTAATTTGTTAAATGAAATTTTTGATGGATATTGGCATAATATAACGTGGACGGTTGATTTTGAAGGTAAAATATCTATATTTGTAGATGGAGAATTAAAACGTGAAGAAACTATTGATAGTGGTGAAAGTTCAGCATTTTTGTATAATGGAATAGGAGACGGTTATGTGGGGGATTCATATTTATGGAATGGATCTATTTCTAATTTACGTATATATAACCGCACTCTGTCAGAAACAGAAGTACAATCTTTATATGATCAAGGCGCTAATAATGTGGATATGACTGCTCATCCAGAATAAATAGTTATTTAATTAAAGTCTTTAGTCTATATTCTTCCTTTTTGTTTTAGTTTGTTTGCTTGTTTCTAATCCTTTTTTGACAAAAATTGTTACAATTGATACTATATAATCAATATAAAGCTAGTTGTTAATATAACAATTAGCTTTTTTAAATAAAAAATAATAAACTTAGATATTAAATAAAAAATATGTCAGATCTATCAAGTGCCATACAACAGGTTTGTGATGAGAAAAACCTAGAATATGATATGGTGGTCTCAGCTATTGAGATGTCTTTAGCTGCTGCTTATCGTAAAGATTATGGTGAAAAAAACCAAAACATTAAAGTAGAGTTTGACCCTAAAACAGGAAACTCTAAAATATTTGATGTAAAAACAGTAGTAGAAGATGTTCCTGAAGAAGTTTTAGAAGAAATGAGACAAAGAGAAGAAGAAGCTAAGGAAAGAAAAGAAAGAAGAGCTCAGGGTAAGCCTGAAGAAAAGAAAGAGGAGAAGAAAGATGATGAGAAAAGCACCGAAAAGAAAGATGATAAAGCTGAAGCTAAAGAAGGTGAAGAAGAAGAGCCAAGAAGATTTAACCCTAGAACAGAGATTCAAATTAGTGAAGCTCAAATTCTAAAATCAGGAGCTAAAATAGGTGATGAAATAGTTACAGAACTCCCTATCCCTGAAGAATATGGACGTATGGCTGCCCAAACAGCTAAGCAAGTGATTGTACAAAAGCTTAGAGAAATAGAAAGAGACATGATCTTTAATGAGTTTAAAGGTAAAGAGGGTGAAGTGGTTAGTGGTGTTGTTCAACGTAGAGAACCTAGGTTTGTGTTAGTTGATTTAGGAAAAGCTGCTGGCTATCTTTCTCATGATGAGCAAATTCCTCATGAACAATATAATTCGGGAGAAAGAATTAAAGTATATATTAAAGAGGTAAAGTTAGGGCCTAAGGGTGCTGAGATAATTCTGTCTAGAAAATCAGAAGAAATATTAAAGAAAGTATTTTACTTAGAAATACCAGAAATTTCTAATGGTTTAATTGAAATTAAGGGTGTATCAAGAGAAGCAGGTTCTAGATCTAAAGTAGCTATATATACTGAAGCAGACAATGTTGATCCAGTTGGTTCATGTGTAGGTCAACGTGGAGCTAGAATACAAACTATTATTAATGAACTTGGAGGAGAAAAGGTTGATATTATTGAATATGACGAAGATCCTAAAAAATTCATTTCTAACTCTCTTTCACCCGCTCAAACTTTAAGTATTGATTTAAATGAAGAAGAAAAGAAAGCGGTGGTAAAGGTTGCAGAAGATAAACTATCATTAGCTATTGGAAAAAATGGTCAAAATGTTCGTTTAGCTGCACATTTAACTGGTTGGAAAATAGATATTCTTGCTGAAGGGGCTGAAAAAACTGAGGAAGCTGTAGAGGCTTCAGCTACACCTGAAGATGTAAAGGAAGATAAGGAAGAGATAGATAAGGTGGTAGTAGAGAAAGAAGAAAAGGAAGAGAAAGAAGAAAAGGAGGATAAGAAAGAAGATAAAAAGGTAAAGAAAGAAAAAGAAGAGGATGAGGATAAAAAAACAGCAGATGGTAAAGAAGAACAAGACAAAGAGGAGAAAGAAGATAAATAATCTAGATACTTTAGTTTAGATTCTTTAGACTTAGATATTAAATAACAAATAATTAATAAGAAAAAGTATGGAAAGCACTTATTTTATTATCGGTAGCGCAATTTTGGCCTTAATATATGGAGGTTTTGCTATCAAATCAATTCTGAAATTACCTAGTGGTAACGAAAAAATGGCCAGCATTGCCAAAGCTATTCAAGAAGGAGCTAGAGCTTTTTTATCTAGACAATATAAGACAGTAGCTGTGGTAGCAGTAGCATTATTTTTAATCATTGGTTTTGTACCATCTCTAGGTTGGTTAACTGCTTGGGCTTTCTTGGCTGGTGCAGTCTTCTCAGGTCTAGCAGGTTATATTGGTATGCATGTTAGTGTTAGAGCTAATGTTAGAACTGCTGAGGCTTCTAAAACAGGTTTAAAGGAAGGTTTAGCGGTAGCAGTCAAAGGTGGAAGTATCACTGGAATGTTAGTGGTAGGTTTAGCACTACTTGGTACGGCTGGTTTTTACTTTTTAACTGGAGATTTAGCGGCCTTAATTGGTTTTAGTTTTGGTGGTTCTCTTATTTCTATCTTTGCCAGACTTGGTGGAGGAATATATACTAAAGCAGCCGATGTTGGAGCAGATTTAGTAGGAAAGATTGAGGCTGATATTCCTGAAGACGATCCTAGAAATCCAGCTGTGATTGCTGATAATGTAGGTGATAATGTAGGTGATTGTGCTGGTATGGCAGCTGATCTTTTTGAAACGTATGCTGTAACTTCAATTGCCGCCATGATACTTGGTTCACTGACTTTTGCAGGTAATGAAAATGTAATATTATTTCCATTAGCTATAGGAGCAGTATCAATTATTGCTTCAATTGTTGGTATTTTCTTTATCAAACTAGGAAAGAAACAAAATATAATGAAGGCTTTGTATAAAGGTTTAATTGCAGCCGGATTATTATCAGCTATTGGTTTTTATCCTTTAACACAATACTTCTTTGGTGATAATGCAGTGTACTCAGTTATGAATGTTTATCTAGCAGCTCTGATTGGTTTAGTTGTTACAGCTCTGTTGGTGGTTATCACAGAATACTACACCTCAACTAAATACAACCCAGTTAAAAGTATTGCTAAGGCCTCTGAAACTGGTCATGGTACTAACGTTATTGCTGGTCTAGCTGTGTCACTTCAATCTACACTGTGGCCTATTCTTGTTATTGTAGCAGCTATTATTGGTTCTTATTCACTATTAGGATTATATGGAGTAGCAGTATCTGCTATTTCAATGCTTTCTCTAACAGGAATTATTGTAGCTCTAGATTCATATGGACCAATTACTGATAATGCTGGAGGTATTGCGGAGATGGCTGAGATGGGTGAAGATGTTCGTGAAAAGACCGATGCTTTAGATGCTGTTGGTAATACCACTAAAGCAGTAACTAAAGGTTATGCTATTGGTAGTGCAGCTTTAGCAGCCTTAGTATTATTTGCAGATTATACTCATAAAATAAGTGATGTTGTTGGTGATAAGTTTGAATTTGTAATTAATAATCCTTATGTGCTTTCAGGACTCTTTATTGGTGGTTTACTTCCATTTTATTTCGCTGCTCTAACTATGAAATCTGTAGGTAAGACAGCTGGGTCTGTAGTTTCTGATGTAAGAAAACAATTCAATGAAAGACCTGGTATTATGCAAGGAGTTGAAAAGCCTAATTATGGTAGAACAGTTGACATTGTAACTAAATCTGCTATCAAGGAGATGGTTATACCAGCTTTAATTCCAGTACTCGCACCAATACTTGTAGGAGTATTTTTAGGTGTTGAAGCTCTAGGAGGACTTTTAGTTGGTTCAATTGTTACTGGTATATTTGTAGCAATTTCTATGACTTCAGGTGGTGGTGCTTGGGATAATGCTAAGAAGTATATTGAAGATGGTCATTATGGTGGTAAAGGCTCAGCAGCTCATAAAGCAGCAATAACTGGTGATACAGTTGGTGATCCATATAAGGATACTGCTGGACCAGCTATTAACCCAATGATTAAAATTTTAAACATAGTAGCTCTACTTATTGTAGGTTTGCTACTGTAATAAATAACTATTTTTATGGAAACTAAGACACAAAAATTAGAAAAATCACAAGCAAAAATAACAGTTACTCTAGCTTGGAGTGACGTGGAAAAATATCAGGAGCAAGGTGCTCAAGAATTAGCTAAGAAGGTAAAAATAGAAGGCTTTAGACCGGGAAAGGTTCCTATGGATGTTTTAAAGCAAAAAGTAGGAGAAATGGCTATCTTAGAAGAAGCAGCCTATATTGCTATTAACAAAACCATGGTAGAAGCTATTGAAAAAGCTTTACCTGAAGATCAAGCTATTGGTCAACCAAAAGTTAATATTAATAAATTAGCTAGTGGTAGTGATTTAGAATATCAAATTGAAATAGCACTACTTCCAAAAACAGAAGTTGGGAAGTATAAGGATTTAGGTGTAGAAAGAGAAAAAGTAGAAATAGATGATAAAGAAATGGATAGAACTTTAAAGCAATTAGCTAACATGAGAACTCAAGAAAAAATTGTTGAACGTGAAGTAAAAGACGGTGATAAGGTTTTAACTGATATTGAAATGTTCCAGGATAATGTGCCAGTTGAAGGTGGTCAAAGCCAGGACGCTCCTATTATTATGGGCCAAGACGCTTTCATCCCTGGACTCGATAACAAATTAAAAGGTGCTAAGAAAAATGACACAAGAGAGTTTACCTTACCTTTTCCTCCTAATCATCATCAAAAAAATCTTGCTGGGCAGCAAGTTGATTTTAAGGTAAAAGTTAAAGATGTCTATGAAAGACAGGTGCCTGAAATTAATGATGAGTTTGCTCAAGGTTTTCAGTTTAAAGATTTAAAAGATTTAAAAGATAATTTAGGACAAAACATTAAGGCTGAAAAAGAGCAGAAAAATGAGCAGAAAACAGAAATTAAGATTTTAGAAGAAATTATTAAAGAAACTAAGTTTGATGAAATACCTGATGTTTTAATTGCAAACGAAACTAATAATATGATGGCTGAGATTAAGCAATCAGTTGAAAAACAGGGTGGGAAGTTTGAAGATTATTTACAAAGTCTTGGTAAAAATGAAGAACAAATTAAAACAGACTTATTACCTGAAGCTACTAAAAGAGTAAAGATTGCTTTAATTATCAAAGAAATCTCTAAGAAAGAAGATATTGAGGCTACCGATAAAGAAGTGGCAGATAAGGTTGAAGAAATTAAAAAGCAACATGCAGATAATAAGGAAGTACAAGAAATGGTAAAGAGTGAAGAATATGCTAATTATGTTAAAAACCTTTTAACTAATCAGAAGGTAGTAGCTAAGTTAAAAGAGTGGAATATTAAAAAATAAACATATGGGCACTTTGGCCTTTAATAGACAAGCAAGAAGAGAGTATGAAATCCTAAAAACCTATGAAGCCGGTATGGTTTTAAAGGGTTATGAAGTGAAGTCTGTTAAAAGTGGTCAAATTAACTTAAAAGGTAGTTATATTGTTATTAAAAGAATTGAAGGTAAGAAAGCTAAATCTCTAGCCCCCTTCTTAGTTAAGGCTCATATACCGATATATAAGCCTGCAGGGCAAAAAGATGAATATGATCCTTATAGAGATAGGCAGTTGTTATTAAATAGAGTTGAGATCAGTCAGTTAATTGGTAAGGCACAGGAGGCAGGCTTGACACTTATTCCCTTAAAAGTTTATACTAAGCATAACCTTTTAAAGTTAGAAATAGGTGTGGGTAGGGGTAAGAAAAAGTTTGATAAAAGGGAAGATATAAAGAATAGAGATTTGGATAGAAAAATTAATGATCTTAAAAAAAGAAGATTTTAATATTTGGGGATGACTGGCATCGATAGCAAGAGTCCCTTAAATATTCAGAGCGTGTTTGAGTGTACACGTAAATACCACTTAAACTATAATTGCAAACAAACTTGCAAGCAAAGCTACTTTCGCATGGAAAGTTCCTAGCTTTGTACCTGTTGCTGCTTAAATAGCAGGCAACCATCTGTCCAGCTAGCTCCGAGTTGGGTTACAGGTGTCATTAGGGGCTCGATTCTAAGTTTGGTTTTTAGACTTAGGATTTAAACAAATAAAAACTAGAAGTGCTTGGTTTCGTTTAGCTTAGACAAGTACTTTGAAACTTCAAGCTAAACTATCTCTGTAAAGTTATTTAAGAAGCCTTGTTAGACGCGGGTTCAATTCCCGCCATCTCCACATTCTTAAAATCTAAGTAGTTAAAATATTATATTATTATTAAATAATATAATTTTTATATATAGCTGCGGTGGCGGAACAGGTAGACGCGTTGGACTTAAAATCCAATGGTAGAGATACCGTGGGAGTTCAAGTCTCCCCCGCAGCACTAAAAAAACTGTGTATAGCACAGTTTTTTTGTTTACTTGACTAAAAAAAGGAGATTATATACAATTAATTTAGCTTTGAAAAAAGTTTTTTTATTTGCGGGTATCGTATAATGGTTATTATATTACCTTGCCAAGGTAGAGATACGGGTTCGATTCCCGTTACCCGCTCACAGATTTATTGCGAAAAGCAGAGTTTAAAAGCTCTGTTTTTTGCTGTAAAGACGGGCTTAAAGTGCTTTCAGCTATATTTGGTATAGCTGGTAAATTTATATGAAAATTAGGGTCGTTGCCCACCCGTTGCCCAAAATTTTCAATAGATGTTTCTTTTGGTTCTAAAACATCCATTGCTATTTTTAAGGTAGACGGACTAAGATGAGCATAACGCATAGTTGTAGTTATATCGGAATGGCCTAAGAGTTCTTTAATTACCTGTATAGCGACACCATTTTGCGCTAAATGAGATGCAAAGGTATGTCTGAGCTTATGCCAACCAATTTTCCGTAATCCTGCCTTTCTGCAGGCTTGATAGAGTTTCTTGCAACAGTAATACTGTTTGAAAGCCTCTCCTTTTCTAGTGAAAACAAAACCACTCTTTTTATTTTTCTTTCTTAACATTTCAGCTACAGAAGGTAGTAAAGGAATATATCTTATCCTATTACTCTTAGTGCTTCCCATTACTTCTCTAACTATTGATCTTCTGATAGTTATTAATTTATCTTGAAAATTAATATCATTCCAATCTAAAGCAATTAATTCTCCAAATCTAACACCTGTTTTTAGAGCAAAGAAAATCATTTCTTTAATTTGTCCTTCACTATGAGTTAATATTTTCTTAGCTTCTTCCTCTGTTAAGAAATCAAATCTATTAGGCTCTACCTTTAATCGTTTAATTCTAGGAATACCTGTAATTAAACCCCAGTCTTCAGCAGTTTTTAAGCAGATACTAATAGTTGAAAGGTAATGATTAATAGTAGCTTTAGAGATAGTGGTTTTCATCATTTTAGCTTTAAAGTTCTCTATATCAAAGTTAGTAATCTTATCTATCGGCTTTTTTCCAAAGAAAGGAATAAGATAAAGTCTTAAACAGCTTTCTTTATGTTGGTATTCAGATAGTTTGTTATTGTTTTTAACATAAACTTCTAACCATTCAATAGAAAAATCTTTAAAGAGAATAGTTTCCTTTTTCTCAATAATTGGTTCTCCTCGCATTAACTTACTTCGCAGAGTAGCTTCATATCCTTTAGCTCCTTCTTTTGAATTAGAAGGGCTTTTTTTACGATAACGTACATAATCAAATCTGAAGTCCACCCACCAATTATTTCTAATTTTTCGTATACTCATATATTTTATCTAACTGGTTCAATACGATTCTTGTCTAAATACTCCAAAACATCATTTTCAGAAAAACGAATACATCCCTTTATTTTATAAAAAGATATACTTCTTGATTCAACAAGACGATAAATAGTTATTTTAGATACACTAAGCAAATCAGATAGTTCATCTATATTGTATAGTTTTTGAATTGTATTAAAGTCAGTTGTCATTAATTTTTAAGGAGCAATACAGTGATGTGAATCTTTCACATTTGAGCAATGTATTACTCTAGCATAATTTATATTATTAATTCAAGTTAATTGGAGTGTCATATAATATTAATCTGTCAAAAAATCCTGTTTTAAATGGAATAAAATCCAATGAATATGCCTTATAATCTACTTCACCCATCCATTCAGATTGAAAAGTTTTTTCAAACACTGGAGTTAATAAAGATAAGAATTTTTCTATAAATTTTTGTGCATACCAACCTAAAATTTCAATGGCTTCGCTTAAATTCTGTGAGCGAAAAAACTTTTTCTTACCAAACATGCGACCAGTAAACAATTCTTTGCCTAAATATTTGCTCATATAGGCTCCTAAGTTGTTTACCTTTCCTATTTGTCGGATATTCACCATTCCTTGCTTCCAGAGCCATTCTAAGACGTTATTTTCAATATAAGGAAGGTTGCAGAGCAGGTGATAATGAACAGATCCGCCATGTTCTTTTTTTCTACCCCAATGATCTTCATCTTTTTGAAATTCAGGCACAGCTAAATATTCAAAATCAGGATAACGATAAGTTATTCTTTTAATGAATTGGTTAAATATATAGTTTGCTTCTTTTAAGTCAGTAGTGGACTTTGCAAAAGTTAAAGTCATAAATTTATTTAACTGGGGGTTTGAGTTAACTAATCGTCTAATTTCAGTTTTAGTACGATTAATAGAAAATTGGACTCTTTGTTTTCTAATTTTTTCTTGTTCAAACATGTCCAATTGCTTTGCCTTTTTTGTTATTGTTTCTTCTTTATTGCTTTCATACTCCCTCCAGACATTCTTTTTATATTTGTATAGTTCAACTTGCTTGCCCGATACTACGACTTTAAGATCGTAAGTATAAGCCATAAAGTTTTCGTTAGATGTGTGAATATAATCAAGTTTAGAGATAAAGATCTTGTTTACTTTTTTATCCTTTTTAAATATCAGTTTGGCAAGTAATCTTTTTTCGGCCGGCTGGGCAGTCCGCCCGAAAAAAGGATTACCTTACAACAAACTAAAATATTTGAATTAAAAGGAATAAATACACCATAGCAAAACAGAGTTCACAAAAGTTACGGGGAAGATTTGGGGTAACTCTATAATATAGCTAATCTAAGAGAAAAATTTTTGTGAATTTGGGGTAATTTTTAAGAAAAAAAGCCAATTTTTAAATTGACTTTGAGCTATTTTAGAGATATGATTAAAATATACTAAAATTTTGTTTAAAATTATGAAAATAACTGAAAACGAAAAGAGAGATATAATTAAATATTTAGAAAAAGGAAAGCCTTTGCCAGAAAAATATAGATTTTTGCTTTTTGATGATAATCGTGAGGTAGAGCTACTTTGGAATGGCAAGGCTGATGAAATTGAAAACACAGTTTTACCTTTTCAAACTATTGAACATATTGATGAGCCAAGAAGTGAAGATAAAATAAATTTACAAGGGTCTTTGTTTGATACTTCAGGAAGACAACAGGCTGGTTGGGCTAATAAGCTTATTTGGGGGGATAATAAATTGATTTTATCTTCTCTTAAAAATGGACCTTTAAGAAAACAAATTGAAGCAGAGGGAGGATTGAAACTTATTTATATTGACCCGCCTTTTGATGTTGGTGCCGATTTTTCCATGAAAGTAGAAATTGGAGATGAAGAGTTTACAAAAAAACCATCAGTTATTGAAGAGGTTGCTTACAGAGATACTTGGGGAAAAGGGGCAGACAGCTTTATTTCAATGATTTATGAAAGATTAAAACTAATGCATGGCCTTTTGGCTGATGATGGTAGTATTTATGTGCATTGTGATTGGAGAGTTGCCCCGTATATAAGACAGGTTCTTGATGAAGTGTTTGGATCAAAAAATTTTAGAAGGGATATAATTTGGGTAATGTCAGCAGCTTCTGGGTATAAAGGAATGGTCGAAAACTATGTGAGAGGACATGAGAATATAATTTACTATTCAAAATCTGAAAATATTATTTTTAATAAACCCTTTAAGGAGTATTCAGAATCTCAACTTAGACGTTTTACAAAAATTGATGAAGAAGGAAGAAAATATAAACCGATAACAAAAACCAGGAGGGTTTATTTAGATGAATCTAGAGGGGTTCCTATTTCTGATGTATGGGATGATATAGCTAATTTTCAAACTATTGTTAATTCTCCAGAAATAGTGGGATATCCTACTCAAAAACCTGAAAAATTAATGAAAAGAATAATCGAGACTTCAACAAATGAAGGTGACTTGATTGCTGATTTTTTCTGCGGATCGGGCACTACTTTAGCGGTTGCAGAAAAACTAGACAGGAAATGGATTGGCACGGATTTGGGTAGATTTTCAATTCATACTACTCGCAAAAGAATGATAGGCGTCCAAAGAGGATTAAAAAAAGAAGGTAAAGATTTTAGAGCTTTTGAGATATTAAATCTTGGTAGGTATGAGAGAGACCATTATTTACAGGAAAATGAAAACCTACGAGAAGAGGAAAGAAGAGCGCAAAAAGAAAACAAAGAAAAACAATTTAGAAGCTTAATACTGCAGGCATATAAAGCTGAAAGTGTAAATTCGTTTAATACTTTTGTTGGTAAAAAAAGAGATAGAATGGTGGCTGTCGGCGCGGTTGATGTGCCAATAACTATTGATTTTTTAAATAACATTATTGAAGAGTGTAAAGAAAAAAATATTACTAAAGCTGATATTTTGGGATTTGATTATGAAATGGGAATAAATTTTGATGAAGCTAAGCAATATGGAATAGACATAGCTTTTAAAGTAATTCCCAGAGAAGTGTTTGATAGAAAGGCGGTAGAAAAAGGGCAGGTTAAATTCCATGATGTTGCCTATATTGAAGTTAAACCAATAGTTAAGGGTAGAGGTAAATTAAAAGAAGTAGCTATTGAATTAACTGATTTTAGCGTATTTTATAATCAAGATAATACTGGCGAAACTGATGAGAAATTAAAATCAGGACAAAACAAAATTATTATAGAAAATGGACAAGTAGTTAAATACACCAAAGATAAAAAAACAGACTTAGTTGAGAAAGAAGTTTTAACAAAGAAATGGACAGATTGGATTGATTATTGGTCTGTTGACTTTAATTTTGAAAGCAAAAAAGAAATAATAAAAGTAATTGATGGTGAAAAAGAAAATGAGGAATGGACAGGTAATTATATTTTTGAAAATGAATGGCAATCTTTTAGAACAAAAAAAGACAGAAGCTTAGAGCTGACTTCAGTATTTAAAGAAACTCCAAAAGGAAAAACAAAAATAGCAGTTAAAGTGGTAGATATTTTTGGGAATGACACAACAAAGGTTATAGATATTAATATATAAATATGGATTTTATTGAAAAAATATTAAATATACCAGAAGAAACACAAACTATTGAGTTTAAAAGACTTTGTGGCGATAGGGTCGTAAAAAAAATCATTGAAACCATTGTAGCCATGGCTAATACTGATGGTGGTGTAATTATTATTGGAATTGATGATCCTGAAAAAACTGACAAAAAAGGAGTTGATAGAATATATGGTATCGAGGAAAGCAAAGAGTTATATGATGAAATTTTTCACGAAATTAAACGTATTATACCCCCTATATCTAATTTAAAGCCTACTATTTTAAAAGCTAAAAATAAAAAATCAGTTGCTTTATTAGATATTTCTAAAGCAACAGAGTCTTTTTATTCAATAGATAACCAGGTTTTTGTTAGATTACATAAAAGCAATAAACGACTGTCACCAAATGAAATAATTAAATTTAATTATGCAAAAGGGTTTGAAAAAGCTGATAGAGAATTAGTTGATATAGATTTTGATTTACTTAATACAGAATATTATCAAAATTGGAAAAAAGAAAGAAATGTAAAAGAAGTTAATATAAAACAAGATTTATTTCAAAGTGGCCTGGCCAGAAAAGATGAAAATGGGGCAATAAAACCAACAAGAGCTTCTGTTTTGTTATTTGCTAAATACCCCACTGAACTATTAGAAACAAAATGCGCTGTTAGAGTTATCCAATTAAAAGATACGGTTGAAAAATTTCAAAAAACACCAAATTATATTTTTAAACCTAAAACTTTTGGAGGCCCTATTATTGATGCAATAAAAAACACACAAGATTATGTCTTAAATTTAATTAAAAGTGGGATTGAGATAAATTCTGGTTTTATTAATAAATATAAAATACCAGAAAGAGTGGTTAAAGAAGCTATAACTAACGCTGTTATACATAGAGATTATCACATAAAGAGAGATATAGAGATAAGATTATTTGAAGATAGAATTGAATTTTTAAGTCCGGGATTATTTCCTTACAATATCACAAAATCTAACATTGGCAATGTGAGGTCAGATGGACATAGAAACGATTTAATTGTAAAACATTTGAGAGAATTTCCTGAACCTCCAAATTTAGATTTGAATGAAGGGGTGAGGGCTATGAGATCAGAAATGAATAACCAAAATTTATATCCACCTATTTTTTTAACTTACCCCAACTATGAAGATTCTGTTAATGTTATTCTTTTTAATGAAGAGCAACCCAACGAATGGGAGAAAGTAAAAAATTATTTAGAAAAAAATAAATATATAAATAATACGATTGCAAGAAATATTACAGGCGAAGTGCAGACACATAAAATGTCAAGGATGTTTAAAAGATGGGTTGATCAGGGTCTTTTAATTAAAATTGAGGCAAAAAATAAGAACCCTAAATTAACTAAGTATAAGCTATCAAATATTGACGAATTAAATAGTTAATATTTCTCTTTGCAATTGCGTTTGCAAAGAGAAATAAAACATCTATTTTTAGCCTAAAAACGATCATTTTCTTTGCATAACTAAAAATATGGCATTACATAAAGAATTTCCAAAAGATAAATTTACAATACTTGATCCTAAAATCAGATGGTTTCCTGCTGAAGAGGATTTAAGAGAACAGGGTTATGAAAAATTACTCCCCCCTTTTGTTCCCGAACTTAGAGAAAAAATAGCAGAATGGAGAAAAAATAATTATGAAGGAGCTAGTGAGACATCTAAGGCTTTATTAAACTGGTGGTTTAATGAACCACATACAATTTATAAAGAAGATGGGTCTAGTGTTCTTTTTCAATACTATTTTGCTCAAAGAGAAGCCGTTGAAACTATTATTTGGCTTTATGATGTTGAAAAAGTTAGTGGTAAATATGATTTAATTAAATTTGATAAACTTGGAAGAGTTAGTCCAGGTATGTTTTCTGAAGATTGGCTTCGTTTAGTTGTTAAAATGGCTACAGGCTCAGGAAAAACAAAAGTTATGAGTCTTCTGCTCGCATGGTCTTATTTTCATAAACTATATGAAAAAGATTCTGAGCTTTCCAAGAATTTTTTACTTATTACCCCAAATATTATAGTCCTTGATAGAATAAAAACCGATTTTCTAGGGTTAAAAATATTTTATGAAGACCCTATTTTGCCTGATAATGGTTATCAAGGACAAAATTGGCAAGACGATTTTCAAATAAAATTACACTTACAAGATGAAGTTGGTACAATTTCAAAACAAGGAAATATTTTTTTAACAAATATTCACAGAGTTTATGAAGGAGATATAAAAGAATCTAGCGTTGATGATGAAAACACTATGGATTATTTTCTTGGTACTAAAGTAACTGGAAAAACAAATGATTCCAAAATTGATTTAGGCGAAATAGTTAGAGATGTAGACGAACTTATGATAATTAATGATGAAGCTCATCATATTCATGATCCTAAAATGGCTTGGTTTAAATCAATTGAAGATATACACAATAAAATGCTTCAAAAAGGGAAAAAATTGTCTTTGCAAATTGATGTAACTGCAACTCCCAAAAATGATAGAGGAGAGATTTTTGTTCAAACAATTTCAGACTATCCTTTAGTAGAAGCTATACATCAAGGAGTGGTTAAAAATCCAGTTTTGCCAGATCAAGCTAGTAGAGCAAAATTACAAGAAAAGCAGAGCGCTTTATTTGCTGAAAAATATGAAGATTTTTTACGCCTTGGGGTTGAAGAATGGCAAAAAACATACAAAGAGTTAGAGCCAACAGGTAAAAAATCTATTTTGTTTGTAATGACAGATGATACTAAAAATTGTGACGATGTTGCAGAGTTTTTAGAGAATAATTATCCAGAACTAAAAGGAGCAGTTTTAACTATTCATACTAATAAAAGCGGAGAAATTTCAGAAACAGTTAGTGGTAAAAAAGAGAAAGAGCTCCAAGAGTTAAGAAAAAAATCTAACGAAATAGATAATATAGAAAGTCCATATAAAGTGATAGTTTCTGTGCTTATGTTAAAAGAGGGGTGGGATGTAAGAAATGTAACTACTATTGTTGGTCTTAGAGCATATAGCTCTGGTTCTAAAATTTTACCAGAACAAACACTAGGCAGAGGTCTTAGAAGAATGTATTTTGGTCAAGATGTGCAAGAATATGTTAGCATTATTGGAACCCCTGCTTTTATGGACTTTGTAGAATCAATTAAAGCTGAAGGAGTTGAGCTTGAGAAAAGAAAAATGGATAGAACTGGAACGCCAATTACTCCAACAGTTATTGAGGTTGATAGAGAAAACATAAAAAAAGACATTGAACAGCTAGATATTGAATTACCTATTTTAACTCCTCGTATTCAAAGAGAATATAAAAATTTAAATTCTTTAAAAGTTGATAATTTTAAAAATGAAAAGTTTAATTTAAAAACTTTTTCAGAAGAAGAGCAAAAAGAAATAGTTTTTAAAGAAGTGATTGACGATAAAGAACATCATACTACTTTTTTAAATAGCTCAATTGAACCAAATTATCAAAGCGTTGTTGGTTTTTTCGTTCAAAGAATAATGAAAGAATTAAGACTATTTGGTTGTTATGATATTTTGTTTGGCAAAGTTAAAGATTTTATAACAAATAATTTATTTAAACAAAAAGTTAACTTAGATGATCCAAATATTTTAAGAAATTTATCTGAAATAGAAATTGTTAAAACAATTATAGAAACATTTAAAAAAGAAATTAATAATTTAACTGTGTCTGACATCGGTGATACTGAAATAAAGAATTATATAAAAATAAGCAGTGCTAGACCTTTTGTTGTTACTGATAAATCATATTTATTGCCTAAGAAAAGTGTTTTTAATAAAATAGTTGGTGATAGTGGTTTTGAAATGGAGTTTGCTGATTTTTTAGAAAAGTCTGATGATGTAATTTCTTTTGCTAAAAATTATTTAGAAATACATTTTAAAATAGATTATAGAAATGCTAGTGGGGCTATTTCCAGTTATTATCCTGATTTTTTTGTAAAATTAAATGATAAGTTAGTTTATATAGTTGAAACAAAAGGCATAGAAGATTTAGATGATATTGAAAAAATTAAGAGATTAGAACAATGGTGTAAAGATGCAAGCGAAAGACAGAAAAAGACAGAATATAGAATGCTTTATGTTAAGCAAGAAGAATGGGATAAATATAAACCAAAAGATTTTAATGAATTAGTAAAGATATTTTTTAATTATGAAAATAAATAAAAAATTAATTAATCAAATTTTAAGCAAAAAAATAATATATTTGAGAGATTTTTTAAAAGATTTTAATTATATTATAAAAAAAGAAGATGGTAAACTATCTTTTTATAGTTTTAATTCAAAGAAATTTTTTGAATTAGAAGATATTATCTACACAATTTATTTTTTAAAAAAAAGAAGATTTGATTAAAGTAACTTCTAGTAATATTAGTTTACCAAACTTAAATCCAACTGAGTTTAAGTTAAAAAAAAATACTAACCAATTTGATTTTATTTATACTAAATTAAAAGATGTTTACGGTGATAATATAGAGGCTACCTTAGAATTGTTTGATTTTAAAAAGAGACATTATAAAACCAGAGAACAACAAAGGATAAGCAGAGAATTTTGGTTACCAATTTTAATTGCTATTTTTGGAGCTATAGTTTCAATAATAATTAGTGTTTTTAAATAAATAAAATTACTACATGAATAGTAAAGTAGAGTAGAATACTTTATTTATATAATAGTTTAATTATAAAAAAGGTGGGGGAAAAATAAAATTTTATTTTTTTATGAATAAACAAAAAATAACACAGGAAAACAAAGAAGATTGGTGGTTATTTTGTGATAATTATTTAAAAATTGCTTCTTTAGCCTGCAAAGAGATGCTTCATCAAAAACATTCTGTTTTTTGGACTGAATCAAGGGGCGATGTAGGACCTCCAGCATATTGGACTTATAATTTATACATACCTGCTATTTATAATTTGAAACACGCAATAGAAATTTTTTTAAAATACTTTCTAATAATTATAGAAGATAAGTTTCCTGAAATAGGTAAAGATGGTCATCATATTGAAAAATATTTGAATTTATTTAGCAGTAAATATAAAATTAAACTTATTAATAAAGTCATTAAGAAAGTTATTGATCAAGCTAAAGAACAAAATGTATTTAGATATACTTTAGAAGCAGCTGACATAGAGATTGAGTTCAGCGAAGAATGGATGAAAAACATTGCTAAAATATCTTTAAAATATTTTAATTGTGAAGATATAAAAAATAAAATTACAGATTTTAATTTAAAAGATATTTCAAATGATAGTTTTAGATACCCAAAAAACAAATTAATAATTGAATTGAATTATAGCAGCCTGGTTCATAAAATAACTAAAGATGATGTAAAAAAAGTTTTAAAAGACATAGGTGAATTAGAAAATGCTTTTAATTCTTTGAGGTTTATATTAGATGTTTATAATGACATTAATATTAAATAATGTTATTACTTTACCACCAAACACTGTATTGCCCCGCTAAAAGCGTTGACCATATGTTGCCCAGATGGTGATAAAAGTAGATGTATTGAGTAGTTTTAGATAATTAGAGATTAAACAATAATTACCTAATAATAGACAATAATTAGTATATACTGGATTATTGTCTTTTTTGTTTCTCTGTTTCGATTCCCGTTACCCGCTCACATAGAAAAAGCAGTCCCTAAAGGGTCTGTTTTTTTGTTTGTGTTATTATAGGAATGTATAAGTTAGTTACTTTTTTGTAATTAATTCGTTATATTATAAGTAAGTAAATAATTATAATTAAATAAAAAATATGAAAAACAAAACAAAAATTATTTTAGTAGCAGCGATTGTTATTATTGCTGGAGGTCTTATTTATCAAGCAAGTTTAAATAATAATTTGCAAGACAATGAAAATTCTTCAGCGGCAGTAACTTTTAAGGATAATTTAAATAAAACAAATAGCGTTGATATTGAATTTAATAAAGAACAAGCGATTCTTAATGGTTTAGGGTATGAAGATCTTGAGCTTAAGCAAGTTCGTTCAGCCTCTGGAGCTCGCTATCAATCTGAGGATTCTGAGGTTGTTGCTTGGAATAAAGGTGATGAAATAACAATTTATGAAAATGACGAATCAATATTTGTTGGCACTAAAGATAATTTAGAAGAAGGTGTTTTTAATGTTGATATTAATTCTAATCTTGTGGGTAAAACTTGGGTTTGGAAAGAAACAATTATGAGTAATGACGAGAAGGTTGTTCCAAAAAATCCAAAGGCATTTACAATTACTTTTAAAGAAGATGGGAGTGTTAGTGGGTCTACTGATTGTAACTCTTTTGGTGGTTCTTATGAGCTTTCTGATAATAAGATAGAGTTTAGTCCTTTTGCTATGACAAAGATGTATTGTGAAGGTTCTCAGGAGCAGGAATTTGTTGACTTGGTGAAAGAATCAAATACTGTTCAATTTAATAATGAAAATAATCTTGTACTTTTACTTCCTTTTGATTCTGGCTCTATTATTTTTTCAGAAGAGTAAAAAATGGAAATAAAATTTAAAATATATTTATCACCCTTACCTGTGTTAACCTAGTCAAAAGTGGTGACCATATGGTGTCCAAAAGGTGATGAAACTTGATGACGTTTGACTACATTTGACTACAGTTGAGAAACTAATATTTGCAGTATATTAGCTTATAACTTGATTTTTTAGCTATTATTACTAATAAAGATAAAATAGGGTGTTTATGTTTCGATTCCCGTTACCCGCTCATAACAGAAAAGTAGCCCTTAAAGGGGCTATTTTTTTATAAAAATATAAAAATTATTATAATTTAATAAATATTTGATACAAGTTTTTATATGATTTACTATATCAATGTAAATTGATATTTAATGTATATGAAATTAAAAGCGTGTGAAGTTAAGAAATCAAAACAAGAATTAACTGAAGTAGTTAGTTTTTTAAAGGCTATTTCAGAGGAAAATCGCTTAAAGATTTTGTGTGTTTTGCAGAAAAGTGAGCTTTGCGTTTGCGATATTTGGCAATATCTTAGTTTACCTCAGAATTTAGTTTCTCATCATTTAAAAGTGCTAAAAGATTTCAACTTAGTTGAGTCAAGAAGAGAAGGTACTAAAATTATATATTCACTGAATCCTAAAGTTACTAAAAAGTATATTAAATTACTTTCTAATTATATTTAAATAGAATAACTCTGTTTTTAAGCAGGGATTAATTATTAATTTAAACATCAATAGTTATTGATGTTATATAAACATATGGAAATACAATCAATTCAAGTTTTAGGTTCAGGTTGTCCAACTTGTAAACAATTATTTGAACAAACAAAAAATGTAGCAGCTGAATTAAATATTAATACAGAAGTTGAATATGTCACTGATATTAGTAAAATAGTTGAAATGGGTATAATGACTAGTCCTGTTTTAGTAATTAATAACAAGGTTGTTTTAACAGGTGGAGGTAAAAGTGATGAGGAAATTAAAAAAGTTTTAGAAGAAAGCACTAAATAATATGGATATATTTTACCCTATTGAGTTATTTGCTGATTGGTTTAGCTATGGGCTACTTAATTTAAATGAGGTTTCCCATTTTGGATCATCAGTAAATTTCTTTGTTTATGATTCCATAAAAATAATCCTATTACTACTAGTCATTAATTATTTCATGGCGATTTTGCGTCACCACTTGCCTGTTGAAAAATTACGTAATTTTTTAGTTTCTAGAAAGTGGTATGGACTAGATTATTTCTTAGCAGCTATATTTGGAACTATTACCCCCTTTTGTTCTTGTTCTTCTATACCTTTATTTATTGGTTTCTTAGAAGCTGGCATACCTTTAGGCGTAACCCTCACCTTTTTAATTGTATCACCTTTAGTTAATGAAGTAGCAGTGGTTCTTTTTCTTGGATTGTTTGGTATAAAAATAACAGCTTTATATGTTGGTTCAGCTATACTACTTGGTATTATTGGTGGTTTTATCTTGAGCAAATTGAAACTAGAAAAATATGTAGCTGATTATGTTTGGAAGATTAAAAGTCAGAAAGTTGAAACAAAAGAAGAAAAAATAACAGCTAAAAAATTAGCAATTAGATTTTGGAAAGAAGCTGTTTCTTTAACTAAGAAATTAACTCCCTATGTGTTAATTGGAATAGCTGTAGGGGCAGGTATTCATGGTTTTGTTCCAACTGGGTTTTTTGAAGAATATATTAGCGCTGAAAACTTTTGGGCGGTACCAGTTTCTACTATATTAGCCGTACCGATGTATGCCAATTCTGTTGGGGTTATTCCTATTATGGAATCATTAGTAGCTAAAGGAATTCCTTTGGGTACCGCTATGGCCTTTATGATGGCTGTAGTTGGTCTTTCTCTACCTGAGGCACTTATTTTAAAAAAGGTAATGAAAACAAAATTACTCGTTTATTTTTTTGGAATAACAACTATTAATATAATAATTATTGGTTATTTGTTTAATATATTTATAAAATAAAAAGTATTATGAAAAAAACAAAGATTCTAATCATTTTCTTGATTTTAATAAGTTTCATTTTGACTGGTTGTTCAAAAAAAAGTGAAAATACAGTTTATTATTTCAAAGAAGATGGAACCAAGACTACAGTTAATCCAGATAAATCTGAAGAGGCACCAGCTGACAAATTAGAGATTTATTATTTTCATGGTAATACTCGTTGTGCTGCTTGTAATACTGCCGGGGAATATGTTTCAAATACAATTTCACAATACTTCTCAGAAGAAGTAGAAAACGGAGTGATAGATTTTAGAGAAATTAATGTTGATTTAGCAGAAAATAAAGAAGTTGCTAGAAAATTTAAAGCAACCGGTTCATCTTTATATATAAATAAAATAGTAGACGATCAAGATAACATTGAACAAGAGTCAAGAATCTGGCGTTTATTAAATAATGAAGCTCAATTTGAGGATTATTTAAAAGATAAATTAAATTCTTATTTAGGCAAATAAAGTTATGGAATTCATTAATATTTTAATAGATAGCTATAACATACCTCTTTTAACTGCTTTTCTCTTAGGTATTTTAACCTCAATAAGTCCTTGCCCGTTAGCAACCAATATAACAGCTGTTGCTTATATTTCTAAGGAGATAAAAACTGTTAAACACACTTTATTAAATGGATTGTTTTATACTTTAGGTAGAGGAATTAGTTATACCTTGCTTGCCACTCTTATTTATTTTGGTGTTTCTAGCTTTTCAATTGCTAGTATATTTGAGGGTTGGGGTGACAAGGTTCTAGAACCCATTTTGATTGTTATTAGTTTGATAATGTTTGGGGTGATAAACATTAAAACTGGTAGTGAAGGTAAAAGAATTACCCAATTAAAAGAATGGTTATCAAAGAAAGGATATTTAGGGTCATTGTTACTTGGAGTTTTATTTGCCTTAGCCTTTTGTCCGTATAGTGGAGTTTTGTTTTTTGCTGTTTTAATGCCACTTGTTTTAAGTTCAGCAGAAAGTTTGTTGCTACCACCTCTATTTGCTTTAGGCACTGGTTTGCCAGTTATCATTTTTTCTTTTTTAATAGCTTTTTCTATGAAAAAAGTAAGCAGAGCTTTTAAAGCAGTTCAAAAAGTTGAAAAAGTAATGAGATACTTAGTTGCTTCTGTGTTTATGTTAACTGGAGTATATTATTTATATGGTTTACTTAAGTTTTTAATTGTAAATAGTTAGTTTAAATTTTAGCAGCTCTCTCATTACTTCTTTATCTTTAAGTATAGAAAAGAAATAATATAAAATTGATTTTTAGGCTGATAAATACTATAATTAAAGCAAATAGCTTAAATTAAATGGATAATAACTTTATCCATATATTTTTAATTATGTATATCGCTTTTGACATAGGCGGAACTAATACTAGAGTGGGTAGTTTTGTTAATTTTAAAGATTTAAAAGGAACTACTAGCTTTAAAACCCCTAAATCATTTCAAGAAGGATTTCTTAAGATAACAGAATATATTCAAGAAATGAAAAAGGGTAAGCTTGAAGGGGTGGTTTTAGCTTTGCCAGGAGTAATAAATAACAAAAAAACTAAAATACAAAGAGCTCCTAATTTATCTGATTGGGAAAACAAAAGTTTAAAGAAGAGATTAATTGCAAAGTTTAATTGTCCAGTTTATTTAGTTAATGATGCTGATTTAGCTGGTTTAGGTGAGGCAGTTTTTGGAGCTGGTAAAAAGTATAATTTAAATGCTTATTTATCTTTAGGTACTGGGATTGGTGGTTCTCGTATAGTTAATCAGAGGATTGATAAATTCTCTGCTGGTTTTGAACCTGGTCATCAAATTTTATTAACAGATAAAAAAGTTTCTTGGGAATTACTTGTTGGCGGAAAAGCATTTTATAAAAAATATAAAGTTTTACCAGAGAATTGTCAGGACTCAAAGATTTGGACTGATTGGAATAGAAACTTAGCTTTAGGAATGGTTAACTTAATAGTTTTTTGGTCTCCAGAGATAATTATTTTAGGAGGAGGTTTATTAAAAAATAAAGTTGATTTACCTTTTATAAAAAAAGAAATTAATAAAAATTTAAATATATTTAAGACACCCTTAATTAAAAAAGCACAGCTGAAAGATGAAGTGGCTTTTTATGGGGCAATGACTTTTTTAGAAAATGAAAATGGTTAAAATTAATCAGAAAATATTAAGAAAAGTAAATACTAACAGGAAGATAAATAAAGAAGATTATTTAAAGTTTTTAAGTAAAGACGAGAAAGATAAACTATTAAAAGAAGCTAATCACTTACAAGGAAAAAAAATAGTTCACATTAATGCGACCGCTAAAGGGGGTGGAGTAGCTGAACTTTTAATTAGTTTAATACCATATTTTAAATCTTTAGGAATTAAAGGTGAGTGGTATGCTATTAGTCCTGATATTGGTAATAAGTTTTTTGAAATTGGTAATAAGTTTTTTCACTTGTCTCAAGGGGCTTCAATTAAAATTAGTTCACAAGAATGGGATAGTTATAAAAAGATCAGTAAGAAAATATTAAAAGAAATTGAAAAAATTAATGGAGATATTTTAGTTGTAAATGATACTCAACCACTTTTAGCTGGCTATTTATCTAAACGTTTTGAAAAAAAGGTATATTATAATCATACTGATACCTCATCAATTAATAAGACTTTTTGGAATAAAATTTTTCCTTGGCTTGAAGGTTATCAGAAAATTATTTTCTCACACAAAGACTTTATTGTTGAGGATAAACGCTTAAAAGGTGTAACAAAAGTTTTTGCACCAGCAATTGACCCCTTGGCTCTTAAACAAAAAATTGTTAGTCAGAAGAAAGCGCGTTTATATTTAGAAAAAAATGGCGGTATTCCAGCCTCTGGGCCTTTAATTGTTCAGGTGTCACGTTTTGACCCCTGGAAAAACCCGACCGGATTAGTTGAAGCTTTCTTAAAATTTAAAGAAAAGAATAAAAATGCTAAGTTAGCTTTAGTTGGCTTTAATCAGGCTAAAGATAATCCAGCAGCTAAAGCTGTTTATGAAGAGGTAAAAGAGCTTACTAAAAATAATAAAGATATTTATTTATTCTTTGAGCCTCAAGGAAAAAAGATAACTGAATTTACTATGATGGCTCAAAATGCCGGTGATATTCTAGTGCAAAATTCTATTCGAGAGGGATTTGGTTTAACAGTTGCTGAAGCTATGTGGAAAGGTAAAGTGGTGATTGGGGGTCCTGCTTCGGGAATTCGTCGGCAGATCAAAAACGGAAAAAATGGTTTAATTGCTAAAGACTCTGATGAATTAGCTAAAAAGATGGAGCTAATTTTGAATGATAAGTCTTTAAAAAGAGATTTAAGAAAAAAAGCTAAAAAAAGCGTTTTAAAGAATTTTTTATTTACTCGTTTAGTTTTTGATCACCTTAGACTTTATCGTCAGCTTTTAAGATAAATAGTATTAGTTAATAAAAAGTATTATATTTTTGTAGTTAAAGTTTATAGATTATATTATATAAGCACATAATTATTGTTTTAAGTTATTTTATATATGAGGCAGATTAACAAGTTTTATTTAGCTTCCTTTTTAAAGAATCAAACATACTTTGTTCCCATTATAATTTTGTTCTTTCAAGACTTAGGTCTTGATTATGCTCAAATCTTTTGGATATTCACGGCTGGTTCTATCTTTGCTTTTATCATAGAAATTCCCACAGGCATACTAGCTGATCTCTATGGGAAAAGAACTAGTATTATTTGGTCAAAGTTTATAATATTTTTAGCTTTCATAGCTTTTGCTATAGCTAGAAATTTTTGGGGACTTTTGTTAGCTAATTTAGTATATGAACTTGGAAAAAGTTTTCGTTCAGGCACAGAAACAGCCTTTGTTTATAATTATTTATTGGAAGACAAAAATAGACCAAGCTATACTAAAGTAAAATCTAATCAAAAGTTCTATGCTAGAATTTCAGAAAGTATTGGTACTGCCCTGGGTGGTTTTTTAGCCTATCAATTTGGCTTTAGCTTTGTTTTCTTTATTGCTGCTATCCCAGCTTTTATTAATTTCTGGCAAACATTAACTTGGGAAAAGATTAAAGAGAATTTGCACAAGGGCAAATTTAGTTGGAAAAAGAATGCTTTGTTTGCTACAGATTCCATTAAAGAGGTGTTTAAGTCACCAGCTATTAGAAAAGTAGTGGCAAATATTGCAATTTTTACAGCTGTGTTTGTAGCAGCAGATAAATTCATTCAACCTTATATGAAAGAGGTTGGTATTGATATCCAGTATTTTGGTTTAATATATTCTGTTTTTTTAATTCTTACTGCTTTTTTAGTGAGATATTCATATAAGTTGGAAGATAAATATGGAGGAGTTAGACTTATGAACTATCTCACTTTTATTGCTTTTTTACCTTTAATATTTTTAGGCACTGGTATTAGCGCTATTTGGGGAGTGGCTCTATTCTTTTTTGTTATGATGGTAGAAAATGTTAGATCTCCAATAGCAAACACATTGTTTCATCAAAATGTAAATTCTGATAATCGTTCAACTATGGGTTCAATATTGCAGTTATTTAAATCCTTAGCACAGCTTATACTTTTACCTGTAATTGGTTACAGTGCAGATATATATAGCGCTTCAACAGCTATATTTATTTTGGGAGTGGTAGTATTTTTAAATGCTATTTTGTTTTGGATTTCCAGAACAAATTTGAAAGAAAAAGCAGTTTAATTTTTAAAATTACTTGTTGATAATTATTATAATTCATTATTTTTTCCTAATATTAAAGACAAAAATTAGAGTTTGACTATGATTTCTAAATTTGCTACTATATCTATATATAGTAGTTTTATTTATTATAATACCACTATATATAGTATTATATTAACTTTTAATTATTTATCGTATGGAAAAGAAAGCAAAAAAAAGTTCCTTTGATCTACTTAAAATGATCAGTGCTTGGGTCCTCAGTTTTGGCCTGCGCTTAGTGCCTTTTCGCCCACCAAACATTGAACCAATATTAGCTGTGCAAATGCCTTTTACTAAAAAGTTCGGTTTTATATTTGGTTTTATGTTTGCCTTTTTTAATATTGTAATCTTTGATGTAATAACTGGAAGAACTGGACTTTGGACAATTATTACTGCTACCGTTTACGGTCTTTTAGCACTGTTTTCAGCTTGGTATTTTAAAAACCGCAAGAACAAAGCTCGCCATTATGCTATTCACGCCATTTATGCCACTTTAATATATGACGCTTTAACTGGACTAACTATTGGTCCTTTATTTTTTGGTCAAAGTTTTTACGCTACTCTAATTGGTCAAATTCCTTTTACTGCTTATCACTTACTCGGTAATGTTTCACTAGCTTTACTTTTCTCCCCGGCAATATATAAGTTTATGGCTACTAACCCTAAATTAAAATTTTCTTATTTAAAGCAAAAATTAACACCTGCTAAAATATAATAGTATTTATAATAAAAATATATAATAATTAATTAAAAATATGCCTAACTCTAATATACCCAAAGGGATTAACAAAATTAAAAAAAGAGACGGTCGTTTAGTGAATTTTAATACAGAAAGAATAGAGGAAGCGGTAAAGAAAGCTTTTTTGGAAACTGAAGTTGAAAGCAATGGCTTTGCTAAAAAAATAGCTAAACAAGTTGAAGCTGACTTAAAGAAGTTGCAAAAAGTATCAACTGAAAAAACTTTTGTGCCAACAGTAGAGATTATTCAAGACTTAGTAGAAGAAGAATTAATGAAAAATGATTTCACTAAAGTGGCTAAGGCTTATATTTTATATAGAGAACAAAGATCTAAACAAAGAGAGAAAAAACAAGAAGTACCTGAACATGTACGCAAATTAACTGATGAGAGTAAAAAGTATTTTAGAAATCCATTATCTGAATTTATTTTCTATCGCACCTATGCCCGTTGGATTGAAGATGAAGAAAGAAGAGAAACTTGGATTGAAACTGTAGATAGATACATGCAGTATATGAAAAAGCAGTTAAAAGAGAAGATAAATGATAAAGATTATAATGATATTAGAGAAGGAATATTGAAACAAGAAATAATGCCTTCAATGAGGTTGATGCAGTTTTCAGGTAAAGCAGTAGAAAAAACTAATGTCTGTGCCTATAACTGCTCCTACACTGCTCCAGAGAATTTTCAAGATATTGCCGAAATCATGTATGTTTCTATGTGCGGTACAGGTGTAGGTTGGGCTGTGGAGAGTCAAAATGTTGGTAAATTTCCCCAAATTCAAATGCAAGGTGGCAATAAAAAAGAGACACATGTTGTGGATGACAGTAAAGAAGGTTGGGCGGACGCACTAGCACTTGGTATGAAAACTTGGGCTAACGGTGAAGATATTGAATTTGACTATTCTCAGCTTAGACCTGCGGGAGCAAGACTTAAAACTATGGGTGGAAAAAGTTCAGGTCCAGATCCTTTGAAACAACTCATAGATTTCACTCGTATGAAGATGCTAAACAGACAAGGTAAGAGGTTAAGAAATATTGATTTGCATGATATTATTTGCATGATTGGTTATTGTGTTGTCTCTGGTGGCGTTAGAAGAAGCGCTATGATCTCATTATCTGATTTAGATGATAGAGATATTAGGGATGCTAAAAAAGGACAATTTTATGTTAATGAACCGCAAAGAAGCTTAGCTAATAACAGCGCTACTTATATTAAGAAACCAAGCAGTGAAGAATTCTTGAATGAATGGTTAGCACTGGTAAAATCTGGTTCAGGTGAGAGAGGAATATTTAATCGTGGTTCATTAGCCAAAACTATGCCTAAAAGAAGAATTGATTTACTTAAAGAAAAGAAAGGTTATTTTGATATTACTGGTAACTTCATTATTGGACAAATGGGAACCAATCCTTGTGGAGAAATTATTTTACAATCTAAACAATTTTGTAATTTATCTGAGGTAGTAGCTAGAAGTAATGATGATGAAAAAAGTTTAATGAGGAAAATAAGGTTAGCTGCAATCTTAGGAACTTATCAAGCTAGTTTAACTAATTTCCCTTATCTTTCTAAAGCTTGGAAAACTAGCTGTGAAAGTGAAAGATTATTAGGTGTTTCAGTTACTGGCCAATGGGATTCTAAAGCTAGCAGAGAGGAGAGTACTTTGAAGAGATTAAAGGAGGAGGCAGTTAAAGTAAATAAAGAATATAGTAAGCAGTTTGGTATTGAGCAATCTACTTCTGTAACATGTGTAAAACCTTCTGGAACAGTCTCACAGTTAGTGGACTGTTCTTCAGGGATGCATGCTAGATTTTCCCCATATTATATTAGAAGGGTAAGAATATCTGCTACAGATTCATTATTTAAAATGCTTCGCGATCAAGGAGTGCCTCATAAGGCTGAAGTAGGACAAATATATGGTGAAGCTAGCACTTATGTCTTTGAATTCCCAGTTAAGGCCCCTAAAGGCTCTATTTATAGTAATGATCTTAGCGCTCTAGAACAGCTTGAACACTGGAAAAAGGTGAAGGTAGCTTATACCGAACACAATCCATCAGTAACTATATCTGTAGCAGAAAATGAATGGATAGAGGTAGCAGATTGGGTTTATGAAAATTGGGAAATAATTGGTGGACTATCATTTTTACCTAGAAGCAACCACGTCTATGAGTTAGCTCCTTACGAAGAAATAAATAAAGAAAAATATGAAGAGCTAATTAGTAAGTTTAAGTATATGGACTTTGCGCAAATTGTAAGCTATGAAAGAAAGGATGAAACTGAAGTTAAAAAAGAATTAGCTTGTGCTGGGAAAAATTCTTGTGAAGTTAATTAATACATAAAGAGTATTTATATAAATTTATGTACTACACCGGTAAAGGCGACAAAGGCACAACCAAGCTTTTCAACTCTAAAGATAGGGTTGATAAGGGAGAGCAGATATTTGAAGTGCTAGGTTCTTTAGATGAGCTGAACTCTTGGCTAGGTTTAACTTTTGTTGAAGCTGAAGATGGTTTAGAAATATTAGAGATAATAAGAAAGACACAAAATGATCTCTTTACTTGTCAAGCATACTTTGCTCGCTCAGAGGTGAAAATTCCTAAAGATTTTGTTAGTAGTTTGGAGGAAAAGATAGCGCAGATATCTAACAAGATTAAACCTAGAACTAGTTTTGTTTTAAGCGGAGGATCTAAGCTGAGTGCTAGTTTAGATGTGGCTAGAACTTTAGCCAGAAGAGCGGAGAGGCAAGCTTTGAAATTAAGTGATGAGGATAAGAAAGAAATTGATGAAATAGTCTTTATATATTTAAATCGTTTATCTAGCTTACTCTATGTTTTAGCCAGATTAGCTAATGATATATATGAAGCTAAAGAAAGTGTGCCTGAATATAATAATTAGTTACAAATAAATATAAGTTATATTCAATTATGCAGTTCACCTTATGATAATTTTTTATAATCTAAAATGTTTTTATAAGTATGATTTATAAAGAGAAGCCACAAAATTTTAATTCAAGATTTGATGTAACTAGTTGTTTCGTAGAATATAATGAAGAAATTCTTTTACTTCATAGACAAAATCATAAGCCGGAAGGTAATACATGGGGCGTTCCAGCTGGAAAAGTTGATAAAGGAGAAACTATTTTGAAAACGATGCTTAGAGAAATGAATGAAGAAACAGGATTTGTGTTGCCTTCTTCGCAATTTTCTTATTTTGGAAAAGTTTTTGTAAAATACACTGATTATGATTTTGTTTATCATATTTATCATACAAAACTAAAGCAGAGAAATAAAGTAGTTATAAACCAGGCAGAACATAAAGATTTTAGGTGGATTTCTCCAAAAAAAGCTTTGAATACGCCTTTGATACAGGATTTAGATGCTTGTATTAAATTATTCTATGGATTATGAGTAGTCATTTCTTGATTTTAAAGTTTTCTTTTAGGATGTTTTCTGGAATTTTACTCTTTAGGGTATAACAATAAATAAGAATCTACAAAGCTTTACACACTTCTTTGCTTAAATTGTGCTTATTAGCCACAACGTTTTATATCTTAAAGTTTAATATAGTTTTCCTTGACTAATAATACAAAAACTATATACTTAAAGTAGTTAAGAAATAGATAAGCTAGGAGAGCAGATGCATTTGCATCCTTTTAGTGTTAGAAAATAGATATGAGAATTAAATGGCGTAAAGCCAAACCAAAACAAGTTAAACCATATTTTACCTCCAATAATAATATTAAATCGGAGAAAGTGTTTTTAATTGATGAAAATAATGAAAGAGTGGGGGAAATTGATACATATGATGCATTGCAAAGAGCAGAAGATTCTGAGTTAGACTTAGTTTTAGTTAACCCTAAGGCTGATCCTCCAGTAGCTAAAATAGTTGATTTAGGTCAAATGAAGTATGAAAAAGAGAAAAAAGCTCATAAACAAAAAATGCAACAAAAGAAAGTAGAAATTAAAGCTATTAGACTTTCAGTTAGAATTAGTTCTCATGATTTTAATTTTAGATTAAAGCAAGCTCAGAAGTTTATAAAACAGGGGAATAAATTAAAATTAGAGATAAATATGAGAGGGAGAGAGAAACAACATCCAGAGCAGGCTAAAGAGGTAATTAGAAAATTTGTTGATTTAGTGAAGGATACAGAAGGTTTAGAGGTAATTGAGGAGCAGGCCTTGACAAAACAAGGTGGAAGGTTTATTATTATACTAGCAAATAAAAGCTAAGACTTTTTATATCAGGTTTACGCCTGTTTTTTATTCTAAAAAAATAAATATATGCCGAAAATAAAGACACATAAAGCCACAGCTAAACGATTTAAAGTTACCGGTACTGGCAAAATAAAACAAAGAAAAGGTGGTCAAGATCACTTTAATTCTAAAGAAACAGGAAAAACTACTAGACAAAAAAGAAGAGATAAGGATGTCTACAAAGGTTTAACCAAAACTGTTAAGCAATTAACACCGTATTCATAATAAAGCCAATATTAGGCTATTTTAAACTTATGTCCAGAGTAAAAAGAGGAACAACTCATTCAAAAAGAAGAAAAAAACTTTTAAAAAGTGTTAAAGGATACAAATGGGGACGCAAGAATCAAATTAGATTAGCGTCTACTGCTCAAACAAAAGCTGGCGCTCATGCCTTTAAAGATAGACGTAGAAAGAAAAGAGATATGAGAGCTTTATGGCAGATTAAGATAAGTGCTTTTGCTAAAGAAAATTCTTTATCATATTCTCGTTTAATGGATCTTTTTCGCAAGAAAAAGGTTGGTTTAGATAGGAAAATTCTAGCTGATTTAGCTGAAAACAATAAAAAAGTTTTAAAAGGTGTTTTAGAAAAAGTAAATAAATAATATGATGTTTGCACTTAAAATTGCTCAAATTATAATCGCTGTACTACTAGTTGTAGTTATTTTACTACAAAATAGAGGCTCAGGAATGGGCAGTGCTTTTGGTGGCTCTAATGCGGTATTTACCACTAAAAGAGGCTTAGAAAAAAAACTATATAATATTACTATTGTTTTAGCAATACTCTTTTTTGCAGTATCTCTGGCTGTTGTTATTATTTAATTTTACTGCATTTAATTATTTATAAGTGAACGAAGATCAAGATAGAAAATTAGAGATAAAAGATAAAACTCAGTCAAATTGGGTTAGTTTTTATTTAAATTTGAAAATAAAATTAAAAAAGTTTTTTCTTAAAAACAATATTTTTAATAAACAAAAAGCAAATAAAGAACTTGATCATAAACAAATTAACAAAAAACTTATTTATAACTTAGCTCCTTCTAAGATTCCATCTTTTAGACAATTGAAGCATGTAAAAAAGTTTTTAAGTTCTAAAGAAAAAAGATGGATTAATATATTAATACTTTTAATAATTATTGGTGTATCTTTATTAGGTTGGGGTTTTTATCAAAATAACCTAGAAACAGTTCCTAGTTTTGGTGGTGACTATAATGAAGGTTTAGTAGGTGCTCCAAAATATATTAACCCTTTATATGCCTTTTCTGATGTAGATAGTGATTTAAGTTTTTTAATCTATTCTAGTTTATTTAAATACAATGGTAATGGTGATTTGGAATATGATTTGATTACAGATTATGAGATTAAAGAAAGCGGAAAGAGCTATATATTACAATTAAGGGATGATGTTTATTTTCATGATGGACAAAAATTAACAGCCAATGATGTTGTATTTACTATTAACGCTATTAAAAATCCTGATTTTAGATCTCCGCTCAGAGGTGTTTTTAGCGGTGTAGGTGTTGAAAGGCAAGGAGAGTACACTGTAAAGTTAAGTTTAGCTGAAGCATATGCTGGCTTTGAAGAATTGTTAACTTTTGGTATCTTATCAGAAAGAATTTGGCTTAATATTAATCCTGAAAATGCTAACTTAGCTGAACAAAATATAATGCCTGTTGGGTCTGGTCCTTATAAATTTGATGCTTTATCAAAAAACAAAGAAGGAAATATTAAGGAATATCACTTACTTGCTAATAAAGATTATTATAATAATACTCCTTATATAGAGGAGTTAAACTTTAAATTTTATCCAGATTTTTACAGCTTAAACGCTGCTTTAAATAATGATGAAGTGGATGGTATAAGTTATATTTCTAATACTAACAAAAAGGATGTTATAGCTCAAAATTCAATTAATTTTCATGATCTATTTATACCACAAATTACTTCTATCTTTTTCAATCAAGACAATAATGATATTTTAAAGTCTCAAAATTTTAGAAAAGCTTTAGCTTTATCAATGGATAAAAATGATATATTAGATACTGTTTTTGGTGATGCCATAAGACAGATAGATACGCCAATACTTCCTGAAAGTTTTGCTTATAATAATAATGTAGAGGCTTATGCATATAATATAGATGAAGCTAAAAAACTTTTAGAAGAAGAAGATCTATTTATACAAGAAATAAATCAAAAAGACGTTGATAAAATAAAAAAACAAGAAGAAGAAGCTTTAAGACAGGAAGAAAATGAAGAGAATGAAGAGAATGGAGAGAATGGTGATACAAATAATGAGAGTGAAAATAATAAAGATGTTGACGATGAAAATAAACAAGAACAAGAAGTTGAAATAGAGGGGTATGATAAATTAAAAGCTTTGAGTGAATCAGCGGATTTAAGTTTAGCTGGTAAATGGTTGTATAAGGAAAACAATGATGGTGAGAGGGATTATCAAATATTAAGTATTACTGTAGTTGATAATCAAGCTAATAAAGAACTAGCTAATAAATTGTCTGAAGCTTGGGAAAAGGTGGGACTTAGAACTATAATAAATGTAATTAGTAGTGAAAATATTCAGTCTCAAGTTATTAAACCTAAGGAGTTTGAAGTTTTAATTTATGGTCAAGCTTTAAGTTTTGACCCTGATCCTTATGCTTACTGGCACTCAGGACAAGAATTAAATATCATTAATTATAATAATGATAAAGTAGATTCTTTACTTGAAGAAGCTAGAGTAATCTTAAATAAAGAAGAAAGAACTGAAAGATATTTAGAATTTCAAGAGATAATTCATGAAGAAATTCCTGCAATTTTCTTATATTCACCTTTATATATTTATCCTCAAAACAAAAAAGTTAAAGGTTTTAATACTGAAAGTATTTTAAAACCTGAACATAGGTTTTCTAATATAAATAATTGGTATATTAAAGTAAAAAATAAGTTTGTATTGTAAATAGATAAAATATTATGGATGAGAAGAAGTTTATTTCTTCCCTTAAAGATGACATTTCATCTTTAATCGACTTAGAATATAAAAATAAAGTTCAAAGGTTTTTTAAGGAAGAAGTATTTCCTATAGGAGTTAGAGCAAAAGATTTAGAAAAAGTAGAAAAACAATATTTTAAAGATTTAAGATCTTTAAATAAAAAAGATTTTTTTAATATTGTTAACTCTTTACTGCAAGAAAAAGAACATGAAATAAAAACCTTAGCTTTTAAATGGTTATATAAAAAGAGAAAAGATTTCACAAAAGCAGATTTTAAAGTCTTTGAGAAATGGCTTAAAAGATATATAAATAATTGGGCACATTGTGATAGTTTCTTAACTCATAGTTTAGGATATTTAATATATTATTATCCCGAGCTCATAGAAAAAACAGACTCTTGGATAAATAGTAATAATAGATGGCTTAAAAGATCTGCCTCTATTATATTAATATATTCTTTTAAATATCATAAAAATAAGTCAGAATTTAAGTTATTTTTTTCAAGACTTAAAAAGGTAATACTTAAACAAATAAATGATAGTGATGATTTAGTACAAAAGGGTTATGGCTGGAGCGCTAAAGAAGCTAGTAATATAAATGAAGATTTAGTATTTGATTTTATATACAAACATAAAGATAAGTTACCGCGTACAGCTCTTAGATACGCAATTGAGAAGATGAGTTTAGAGCATAAGCAAAAAGCAATGTTTAAATAAAAAATATCTCTCTATAATAAATTAAAAATTAATTAGAAAAAGGATAAATAATTATTTAAAAAATATTATTTATACTTATAAAAAATATGTATAAAACATACAAATCACAGACAAGTGATGCACGACAAAGTGCACCAAACAAAAATAATAAAAATATAAATAAGAACATTAATAAAAATGTGAGAACAAATAAGCAAAGAAATCCTAAAAGACAAAATTCTTTTAATAAAGCTCCAAACAAAGTTAATAAAAGCAAGATTAAAAGTACACAAACCTTTGCTAAAGGTAAGCTTAGAGTTATGGCTTTAGGTGGATTAGAAGAGGTTGGTAGAAATATGGTGTTAATTGAGTATGAGAAAGAAATCATTATTATTGATATGGGATTAATGTTCCCAGATGAAGATATGCCTGGCATTGATTATATTATTCCTAACACTGAGTATTTAGAAAATAAAAAAGATTGGATTAAGGGTGTTGTTATTACTCATGGTCATTATGATCACATTGGAGCTATTCCACATATTATGCCAAAAATTGGCAATCCTCCTATGTTTATGGGTAAAATGACTGCTGGTTTAGTAAGAAGAAGGCAGAAAGAATATAAAAACAGCTCTAATTTAATGATTCAAGAAATTGATGAACATAATAAGATAAGCTTAGGTAGAAATTTCAAAGTTGAATTTCTAAGAGTTAATCATTCTATACCAGATTGTTTTGCTGTTATAGTCCACACACCAGTAGGAACAATTGTTCATACTGGAGACTTTAAGATAGATTTTTCACCTGTAAATGATAAACCAGCTGATTTAAATCGCATAGCTCAGATTGGTGATCAAGGCGTTACTTTATTAATGTCTGATTCTACTGATGCTATTAGTCCAGGTTATCAAATGTCAGAATCTACCATTGGTGAAGAAATGGGAAAATTATTTGAAGAGATTGAAGGTAGAATTATTATTGGTACCTTTGCTTCTCAGTTAGCTCGTGTACAAAAATTATTTGATTTAGCTGCTAAATATAATAAGCGTATTTATCTACAAGGTAGAAGTATGATTAGTAATGTTGAAGTAGCTCATGAAATTGGTTATTTAAAGTTTAATCCTAAACTTTTACTTACAGACGAAGAGTTTAAAAGGGTTCCAGATAATCAATTAGTAATTATAGGTACAGGTGCTCAAGGTGAAACTAATGCTTTTTTATCTAAAGTGGTTAATGGAGATCACAGAACTGTTAGTTTAAAGGCTGGTGATACTGTAATATTTTCATCTTCAGCAATACCTGGTAACGAAAGAAGTATACAGCATTTAATGGACGCAATTGTTAGACAAGGAGCTAAGACTATTAATTATAAAATGTTAGACATTCATGCTGGTGGTCATGCTAAACAAGAAGATTTAAAGCTAATGATTAGATTAATGAAACCAGAATTTTTTATGCCTATCGAAGCTCACCATTTTATGTTAAAGGCTCATGCAGAGTTAGCTACTAAGGTTGGCGTGGATAGAAATAAAATCTTTGTAGCTGACAATGGTCAAGTGGTTGAGTTGAAAAAAGAAAATGAAAAGGTAGAAGGAGTTTTAACAAAAGAAATGATTCCAACAGACTATGTGATGGTAGATGGCCTTGGGGTTGGTGATGTTTCAAGTATTGTTTTAAGAGATAGACGCATGATGGCTGCTGATGGTATGATTGTGGTTATTGCTACTATTGACTCTAAAACAGGTGACATTATTGGTAATCCAGATTTAATTTCTAGAGGTTTTATTTATATGAAAGAAAATAGAGATTTAATTGAGAGTACTAGAATGAAGGTTAAGAAAATGGTTAAAGATAAGCCTAGCACTACTCCAACTGATGATGACTTCTTAAAGAATAAAATTAGAAACGATATAGGACAATTTTTATTTAACAAAACTAAGCGCAGACCAATGGTTTTGCCTGTAGTTATTAAGGTTTAAATATGTTAAATAGCTTTATTGATTGGATAATGCTTTTGGTAGAACAATTAGATTATTGGAATATAGCTCTACTTATGACTATTGAGAGTTCTTTTGTTCCTTTTCCTTCAGAGCTTGTTATACCTCCGGCCGCTTACCTTGCTCAGCAAGGTCAATTAAGTATTATTTTAGTAGTTATATTTGGAGTTTTAGGTAGCCTTTTGGGAGCTTTAATTAATTATATTTTGGCTTTAACTTTGGGTAGAAAAATTTTATATAATTTAGTTAAAACAAAAATAGCTAAATCTATGTTAATTACTGAGGCTAAGTTAGAAAAATCAGAAGCGTATTTTTTAAAGCACGGTGAAAGGTCCACCTTCTTTGGCAGACTAGTGCCTGTTATTAGACAACTTATTTCTATTCCTGCTGGTTTAGCTAAAATGAATATATTTAAATTTTGTTTATACACTTTTTTAGGTTCTAGTGTTTGGATAATAATCTTAGCTTTAACTGGTTATTATTTTGCTAAACAACAAGAACTTATTTTTCTTTATTACAAAGAAATAGTATTTTTTATTCTGCTTATTGTTTTAGTAATATTGTTTATTAAAAATAGAAAGGTAGTTAAAAAGAAGAAATTACAAAAGAGCCAAGAAAAAGAAAGTAATATTATAAATACAGACTCAGAAGAAAAAATTAACAATAGTGTAACTGATTAATAATTTTGTAGTTAAGATAAGAGAAAAAAAGAGCCTTGGAGGCTCTTTTTCTTTTTTAGTTTAACTTTTAAATATAAAAATATATTTAAATTAGAGAAAAGACACTTGCATTTTTTGTAATCTTAGTATAGAATAAATAAATAATATAATAAATCACCTATAAGAATCACTTTTGGTAGAAGGTGGCCAAAAGGCTTTCCTGTAAAGGAGGGTTAAGTTAATTTTTTTATTGCCTAAAAAGCAATATAAAATTAAATAAAATTATGTCAGATGAAACAAAAAAAATAGATTTTTCTAAGCTTTTAGATAAGCAGGAATTTAGCATCCCTCAAGAAGGTGATGTTATTAAGGGTACAGTAGTAGCAGCCTCTAAGTCAGAGGTAAGACTAGATGTTAATGGTGTTATGGTAGGAGTAGTTAGAGGTCCAGAGCTTTATTTAGAAGATGATGAATATGGTAAATTAAAACCAGGGGATGAAGCTGAAGCTATGGTTGTAGAAAATGAAAATGAAAACGGAGAATTAGAACTATCATTTAAGAGAGTTGGGCAAGAAAAGGCTTGGAATATGTTAGAAGAAGCATATCAAGACAAAGAACCAGTTACTATTAAAATAGTTGATGCTAATAAAGGTGGTTTAATGGCCAGATTTAGACAAATCAAAGGCTTTTTACCTGTTTCACAATTAGCTCCTGAACATTATCCGCGTGTAAGTGGTGGTGATAAGAGTAAAATTTTAGATAAATTAAAGAAATTTGTAGGAGAAAAAATGGAAGTGAATGTTATTACCTTAGAAGAAGGAGATGATAAGATTATATTTAGTGAAAAAGAATTATGGAATAAACGTAAAAAAGATGTTATTTCTCAATATAAAGAAGGTATGGTTGTCGAAGGTACTATCACCGCTATTACAAACTTTGGTGTTTTTGTAAGCTTTGGTGAGAACATGGAAGGTTTAATCCATATTTCTGAATTAGCTTGGCAAAGGATTGATTCTCCTCATGATTTAGTAAAAGTAGGAGACACTATTAAAGCTGAAGTTGTTAAATTAGAAGGTTCTAAGATATTTTTAAGTGCTAAAAAGTTAATGAAAGATCCATGGCATGAAGCTACTAAGAAATATAAGGAAGGTACTGTGGTGGAAGGTGAGATTTTAAAGGTTAACCCTTTTGGTCTTTTTGTTAAGTTAGATGAGGAAATTCATGGCTTAGCTCATATTAGCGAATTAGGATTAAAGCCTAAAGAGAAAATTAATGAAATTTTTAGTGCTGGAGAAAAAAGAAAGTTTGAGATTATTAATATTTCACCAGAAGAACATCGCTTAGGCCTTAAATTAGAAGATAAGAAAGATAAAAAGAGTAAAAAAGATCAAGAAGAAACATCAGAAAAAAATGTAAAAAAAGATACAAAAAAAGATATTGAAGAAATAAAAGAAGATAAGTCTGAGGACAAGGATGAGAAAGAAAGTAAAAAAAAGGTAGAAAAGAAAGAGGACGTAAAAAAAGATAAAAAAGAAGCTGATAAAGAAACTAAAGCTAAAAAAGAAAATATTAAAGATACAGACGATAAATAAAGAAATTTTCTTATATAAACAATAGGTTTAAGCTGTTATTGTATTTGCTAAAAAACCTAAGTCATTATATACTAAAATTAATTGAATTTAAGTGTATTAAAAATTATTATGAAGAAATTAATTAAGAATTTTCTAATATTTTTTATAATCTTTCTGGTTTTAGCTGCTGTTTTTAGTTCTTATAGTATAAATGGAGACAAACCTGAAAATAAAGGTCTTAATTATTTAATCAGCTCAATTGAAAGTGAGGAGATTTCTAAAATTGAGGTTGAAGAAAATAAGATTTTGCTAACCACTAAAGATGGTGAGGAAAAAATAGTTAAAAAAGAAGGTAATCAATCTCTTTCAGAGTTGTTGGTAAATTTAGGTGTGAGTAAAGAAAAAATTGAAAAGGTTGATATTCAAATACAAGAACCTAGTGGTTTTGATTATATTATTGCTAACATCTTACCATTTTTAATACCCTTTTTGTTAATTGCAGGTTTTATATACTTCATGATGAGGGGTATGCAAGGAGCTAACTCCAAAGCTATGAGCTTTGGTCAAACTCAACCTAAAGAAGCGGAAAAAGATTCTAAAACCAAAGTAACCTTTAAAGATGTGGCTGGAGTTGCAGAGGCTAAAGAAGAATTAAAAGAGGTCGTTGAGTTTTTAAAATTTCCTAAAAAATTCCATGACTTAGGAGCTAGAACTCCTAAAGGTGTTTTATTGCTCGGTGGTCCTGGCACAGGAAAGACGCTACTTGCTAGATCGGTTTCTGGAGAGGCTAAAGTGCCCTTTTTCCATATTTCTGGTTCTGAGTTTGTAGAAATGTTTGTTGGTGTGGGAGCTTCTAGGGTTCGTTCACTCTTTCAAAAAGCTAAAAAAAGTGCACCTTGTATAATATTTATTGATGAGATTGATGCTGTAGGAAGAAAAAGAGGATCAGGCCTAGGAGGCTCACATGATGAAAGAGAGCAAACTTTAAATCAAATCTTAGTTGAATTAGATGGCTTTGATCCTAACGACAATGTTATTGTTATCGCCGCTACTAATCGCCCTGACGTGCTTGATTCAGCTTTACTTAGACCTGGTCGTTTTGATAGACGCATTATTGTTGATGAACCAGATTTAAATGCTAGAGAAGAAATATTAAAAGTTCATGTTAAAAAGAAACCCTTAGATAAAGATGTAAAACTAAGGGATATAGCTGAAAGGACTCCAGGTTTTTCAGGGGCGGATTTAGCTAATCTTTTAAATGAAGGCGCTATTTTAGCTGCCCGACAAGATAAAAAGACTATATCTAAAGAGGACTTATTTGAAGCTGTAGAAAAAGTAATGATTGGTCCAGAGAGAAAAAGTAGAGTTTTATCTGATAAGGAAAAAAAGATTACTGCTTATCATGAAGCCGGACATGCTTTAGTTGCTCATTTTTTACCTAACGCTGATCCAGTGCAAAAAATATCTATTATTGCCAGAGGCAAGGCCGGAGGCTATACTTTAAAAGTTCCAACTGAGGATAAACATATGCACCCTAAATCAGATTTCCTTGATGAACTATCAGTTCTTTTAGCTGGATACCTAGCTGAGAAAGAAGTGTTTGATGAAGTAACTACAGGAGCAACCTCTGATTTACATAGAGCCACTATGATTTCTAGAAGTTTAGTAGTTGATTATGGAATGTCTGAAAAATTAGGACTTAGAACTTTTGGTGAAAAAGGAGATATGATATTTTTAGGTAAAGAGATTCATGAGCAAAGAGATTATAGTGAAAAAGTTGCAGAAAAAATAGACGAAGAAATTATTAATTTTATCAACTCAGCTCAAGAAAAAACTTTAGAAATTCTCAGAGACAAAAGGAGTTATTTAGATGAGGTAGCTAATAAGTTAATAGAAAAAGAGACTCTAAATAAAAAAGAATTTGAAGAAATTGTTGGTGTAAAACAAAAAGAAAATCAAGAAAATAAAGATACTGAAGAAAAAGACAAAGAAGATAAAAAAGTTGATGAAGATAAAAATATTGTTGGTCATCAAAATAATAAATAACTTAAATTAACTTGACTAATACAAGCTCTAAGTTATACTAAATAAACATTAAATAATCACTTACGTTAAAAACGTAAATATAAAAAAATATGTCAGTACCAAAGAAGAGAAGAACTTCAGGATCAGCAGGTAAGCGTAGATCACATCATGGTTTAAAATCTGCTACCATTAATATTTGTCCTCAATGCAAAAAAGCTGTAAGACCACATCAAGCTTGTAGTTTTTGTGGATACTATAAGGGCAAAGAAGTTATTAAAACAAAAAAAGAAAATAAAGTTAAAAAGAAATAATTATGTCTAATCGTCATTTAGCTAGAACACTTGCTATGCAAACTTTGTTTGCTTGGGATTTTAATGTTGAAGCTAGTGATAATTTAAAAGAAATTATTGCTGAGAATTTTGCTAATTTTGCTCCTGATTTTGATGATAATGGTTTTGTTGAAAATACTGTTTATGGTGTTGTAAATAATATAAAAGAAATTAATGCTTACATTGTTAAATATGCGACTGAGTGGCCTTTAGATCAAATTACAATAATTGATAGGAATATTTTACGTATTGGTGTTTATGAAATAATTTTAGATGAATCTATTCCTCCCAGAGTGGCAATTAATGAAGCTATTGAAATTGCTAAAAATTATGGAGGTGAGTCTTCAGGTAAATTTGTTAATGGAGTTTTAGGAGCTATATATAATGATTTACCTGAGAAAGTAAGGGAAAGCGATCATAAAGCTGAAAAAGAAAAAAAGCAGCAAGAAGAAAAAGAGGAGCAAGAAGCTGCAAAAAAGAATAAAGAAGAAGATGAAGAAAATAAAGCTAAAATAAGTAAATAGTAGTAATTGTTTAAAGTAAATTATATTTATAATTTAATAACTATACAGTTGTAATTTTGGATTAGCTATCTTAAGTAATTTATCCAAAACTAGAGGTGTATATATTATTATGCCAGATCTCAAGAAATTAGAAAAAAAGCTAGAGTTTAAATTTAAAGATTTTGATAAACTAAAGCAAGCTTTAGTGCATCGTTCTTATATAAATGAACATCCGGATTTTTTATTAGGCCATAATGAAAGACTAGAATTTTTAGGAGATGCAGTGCTAGAACTAATTATAACTAAATATTTATTTAATCATTATCCTGAAAAACCAGAAGGAATTTTAACAAATTGGAGAGCTTCTTTGGTTAATTCTAAAATGTTATATCAAGTAGCTTCAGAATTAAAGTTAGATAATTATTTGTATCTTTCTAAGGGCGAAGCTAAAGAAGGCACTTCTAAAAGTAGACAATTTATAATGGCTGATGCTGTAGAGGGAATTATTGGTGCTATGTATTTAGATCAGGGTATAGATAAGACTGAAGTTTTTGTTAATGAATTTATTGTGTCAAAACTTCATCATATTATTACTAATGAATTATATTTAGATCCTAAATCAAGATTACAAGAGTTAGCCCAAGATAAAGAAAGTATTACCCCTCACTATGATTTATTAAAAGAAGAAGGGCCAGATCACGAGAAGACATTTACTATAGGAGTTTATTTTGAAGATAGTTTAATTGCTAAGGGTCAGGGATCCTCTAAACATGAAGCAGAGGTTAACGCCGCTAAAAAAGCTTTAAAAATAAAAAAATGGTAAAAGAAATAACATTAGAACAATTATTTAATGTGGCTGTGAGATATAAAGCCTCTGATTTGCACTTGGTTACAGGTTTAGCTCCTATACTTAGAATACACGGAACAATTAAAGATATTAATTCAGTTGTCTCTAAAAATTTTAATGAAGACTATAGTTTTAATACCCAGAGTGATGTTGATGCTAAATATCCTAAAATAGATAAAGAAACTTTGGAGAAAATTGTTAATGTTGTTTTAAATAATAAGAAAAAAGAAAAATTTAAAAAAAATAAAGATTTAGATTTTAGCATGTCTAGTGACAATGGTAGGTTTAGAGTAAATTTATCTTATGAGAAAAATAATCCTAAGTTGGTAGCTAGAATTATTAGTAATGAAACCCCTACTCTAGAAGATATTAATATGCCAGAAATTACTACAGATATATTAAATCACAAACAAGGTTTGGTTTTAGTAACTGGCCCAACAGGTTCTGGTAAGTCTACCACGTTAGCTGCGATGGTTGATTATATAAATAAGAATAGACGCGCTAATATAATTACTTTAGAAGATCCAATTGAATTTCTTTTTGAACCATATAAAAGTATTATCACCCAAAGAGAATTAGGGGTTGATATGCCAACTTATGAATCTGGTTTAAAACATGTTCTTCGTCAAGATCCAGATGTAATAATGGTGGGAGAAATGAGGGACTTAGAAACTATTGCCGCCGCTATTACTTTAGCTGAAACAGGACATTTGATTATAGCTACCTTACACACTTATAGTGCAGTACAAACTATTGATAGGATAATTGATATTTTTCCGCCACATCAACAAGCACAAATAAAGTCTCAATTATCAATGATACTTAGAGCGGTGATTTCTCAAAAACTATTACCTAAAGTTGGTGGAGGTAGAATTGCTGTTAGGGAAGTTTTAATTAGAAATAATGCTGTTAGTAATTTAATTAAAGATAATAAAATTAGACAAATTAAAAATGTTATTGAAACTAGTTCTGCCCAAGGAATGATAAGTTTTAGTAGAGCTATTAAATCTTTATATCATCATGATTATATTAGTGAAGAAGTAGCTCAAGCGCAGATGGATGATCCTGCCGTACTTATATAAGTTGTTAAGTTAAAATAATAACTAGCATGCAATCATATCCTTTGTTTTCAATCTTTTAAAGCCCTTGACATTATTATTTTTTCAGCTATAATTATAAGCAGATTAAAAAACATCATAAACTATGATAAGTTTAAGCTCAATATTAAATAAATTAAGCGGATAGGTACCGTCTTTTTGATGACTGTATTTAAGCCGCTAAGATAGCGGTTTTTTGTTTCTTAAAATTTAAAGTTTAACTCTTGTCTTTCTTAATTATAAGATAGACAGAATTTAAATTTTAAATGCACTTTGACATTTGAATAATAGAACCAATTAATTAAGTAAAAATAAAGTTTTTTCGTTCAAGATAAGAGCGTGGGAAAATCTCAATAAGAGTATACGGTGGATGCCTCGACATAAAAAGACGATGAAGGACGTAGCAGCCTGCGAAAAGCTTCGGTGAGGTGGCAAGCAACCTTTGACCCGAAGATATCCGAATGGGGAAACCCGCCCTATTGAAGATAGGGCATGCCTTGAGTCAAATCAAGGCAGGAAGACCCGGTGAATTGAAACATCTTAGTAGCCGGAGGAAAAGAAAACAAACGTTTATTCCCTTAGTAGTGGCGAGCGAAAGGGGAAAAGCCTAAACTTTATAGACCGAGCTTAGTGGATCTACCTACTTCGGTAGGTAGTGAAGTTAAGCAGAAGGATTTGGGTCCACATGTCTATAGAGGGTTGTAAGAAAATTGTGTTTATCTCCCAAACAGATAAGGTAAAGTTACAAAAAACTATTTTTAACTAAATGAGCTGGAAAGCTCAGCCAGAGAAGGTGATAGCCCTGTAAGTGAAAAGAATAGTTTCTTTACTGCAATTTTTCTTAAGTAGTGCGGAACACGTGAAATTCCGTATGAATCTGGGTCGACTATGATCCAAGGCTAAATACTTTTTATGATCAATAGTGAACTAGTACCGTGAGGGAAAGGTGAAAAGCATCCCGGTAAGGGAGGTGAAATAGTACCTGAAACCATATACTTACAAGGAGTCGGAGCCCATTTATGGGTGACGGCGTGCCTATTGAAGAATGAGCCAACGAGTTTGTTCTATGTGGCTACATAAGTCCTTTTAGGAAATATGTACAGTGAAAGCGAGGGTTAACTGCCCGTATATTTCACTTCCATTTAACGCCAATGTTAGTGTTAAGTGGAAGTGAAATCAGAGTCGCATGGACAAGACCCGAAGCCGGGTGATCTAGCCATGGCCAGGTTGAACTTTAGCGAAAGCTAAAGGGAGGACCGAACACACTAGTCGTGCAACACTAGGTGATGAGCTGTGGTTAGCGGTGAAATTCCAATCGAACTCGGCGATAGCTGGTTCTCCTCGAAATAGCTTTTGGGCTAGCCTCGGATGTTGACTACTGGAGGTAGAGCACTGAATGAGGGCGGGTCTTCGGATACCGTCTTTAATCAAACTCCGAATGCCAGTAGGTATAATCCGGGAGTTAGACTATGGGGGCTAAGCTCCATCAGTCGAAAGGGAAACAGCCCTAACCGCAATCTAAGGTCCCTAAATATATGCTAAGTGTCAAAGGTGGTGTTGTGACTACGACAGTTAGGAGGTTGGCTTAGAAGCAGCCATCCTTTAAAGAAAGCGTAACAGCTCACTAACTAAGTTGTTTCGCGCCGAAAATTTATCGGGGCTAAAGCATATTACCGAAGCTGCGGATTCTAGAACTATGTTCTAGAGTGGTAGAGGAGCGTTCTGTTTAGCGTTGAAGTTGTGTCGTGAGGCGCAGTGGAGCAAACAGAAGCGAGAATGTTGGCATGAGTAGCAAAAAGGCAGGTTAAAACCCTGCCCACCGAAAACCTAAGGTTTCCTGGGCAACGCAAATCGTCCCAGGGTTAGTCGGTCCTAAGGTCATGCCTGTGTAGTGCAGGCGCAGCCGATGGAAGAGCTGGTTAATATTCCAGCACTACTATTGTTTTCCGATGGGGGGACACGGTTTCAAAGTTCAAGCGCATTTAATGGTATGTGCGTTGCTTACTTCAAGAAGCGATCTAGGTAAATCCGGATCAATAGCTTTTAGAGGTCGGCAAGAGGTGAAGCCTTTGGTGGAACTGATTTGAGCATAGGAGCTGTCAAGAAAAACCTCTAGGGTTAATTCAACAGTAACCGTACCGCAAACCGACACAGGTAGGTGAGGCGAGAAGCCTCAGGTGTACGAGAGAACCTTCGTTAAGGAACTCGGCAAAATAGCGGCCGTAATTTCGAGATAAGGCCTGCCCTGAGCAATCAGGGCCGCAGCTAAAGAGCTCGAGTGACTGTTTACCAAAAACACAGCTCCCTGCTAACTCGAAAGAGGATGTATAGGGGGTGACGCCTGGCCAGTGTCCGAACGTTAAGAGGAAGGGTTAGCTTCGGCGAAGCCCTGAATTCAAGCGCGGATGAACGCCGGCGATAACTATAATCGTCCTAAGGTTCTGCAGTTTAAAAAATTTAGACTGTGGAAGGCTAGGACGATTAGTATAAAATTCGTTGCCTAGCTATATTTATTTATAGTTGCCTTAAAATACTCAGTAAAATGCGTAGAAATCTTCAAAAGATATTAAGTACTAGATTATTTATAAAATAGTCAGTAAAAATCTTAATATACATGGAGGCAATGCGCAGGATTATTAACCAATAATCCTCAGAGACTTAACACTGAGGTCTTAACATACTAATGATAATCTGTTTAAAGCAAAAAAATATTATTAAGACAAGATAAAGTCCATACTTAATAGAAATATTAAGAGGGTATAGAGCGAAATTCCTTGTCGGGTAAGTTCCGACGTGCATGAATGGCGCAACAACTTGAGCACTGTCTCAACGAAGGACTCGGCGAAATTGCATGACGAGTAAAGATGCTCGTTAATCATAGTCGGACGAAAAGACCCCATGAAGCTTTACTACAACTTGATATTGAGTTAGGGGTACGCATGTTCAGTAATAGGTGGGAGACTCACGTCACCAATGAGAGACCACCCTTGCGTGCTCTTAGCTCTGACTTGCTTAATTGCGAGGACAGTGTCTGGCGGGTAGTTTGTCTGGGGCGGATGCCTCATAAAAAGTAACTGAGGCGTTTACAAAGGTTGGCTATCCCGGAATGGAAACCCGGGAGATAGCGTAAAGGCACAAGCCAGCTTTACTGCGAGACTTACTAGTCGAGCAGTTGCGAAAGCAGAACTTAGTGATCCGACCGTTCGATATAGGACGGCGGAAGCTCATCGGATAAAAGCTACTCTGGGGATACGTCTGTGTCCCTATCTATTAGTAATAATAGATATAGTACTCGGCTAATAACGGTGAAACCCTTTGTCTGCACTTAGGAGTAAGTGTAGAGGTAAGATGAAGGGCAATACCGTGGGAAGTTAAAAGGTCATAATCATAAAACTTATGATGTTAAGTAAAAGGCAAAAGCATATTATTTATGGAATTATCCTGGGTGATGGCTATTTGCAGGCTACAGGCCAAAAGAATGCTAGACTTCGCGTCGAACATTCTGCAAAACAAAAACATTATATCGATTGGATATATGATCACTTAAATAACGTTTTTACTAATGAACCAAAATATATTGTTAGGAAACACCCAAAAACTAAAAGATATTATGATTATTACAGATTACAGAGTAATTCTTCACCTGTTTTTGGAAAACTTCAAAGGGCTTTCTATGAGTCTAAAGAAAAATATATACCTGATAATATTTCCAAATATCTACAAACTAATTTAACATTAGCTGTCTGGTATATGGATGATGGTTTTTATTACAGTAAAGACAAATCTGCTCATTTCTATTTACCTTTAGTAGATAGCAAGAGTCAAAAAAATCTCCTTAAATGTTTAAAGGATAACTATGGTTTGGAAGGCAAAATATATTGTTGTCCAGATCGTAAAGCCTGTCAATTAAATTTAAGAGGAGAAAACAAAGATAATTTATTTAGTTTAATTAAACCTTATATATTAAAAGGATTTAATTACAAACTACCTTTTAACCCCGTATCGACTGAGAGCGAGAAATAATTCAGATTATTGAGCTCGAAATATTAGTGTTAGCGCTAATATTATATGCCGTGCTCCTGAAATATAATTTCAGGATGAAGATATAGTCAGTGCCTAAAGCAATTTAGGATTATATTGCAAAAAGAAAGAGCAATACATACGAACAGGCTAGTCCCGCCCAAGCGTCCACAGCGACGGCGGGGTTCGGCACCTCGATGTCGGCTCGTCGCATCCTGGGGGTGAAGAAGCTCCCAAGGGTTGGGCTGTTCGCCCATTAAAGCGGCACGCGAGCTGGGTTCAGACCGTCGTAAGACAGGTCGGTCTCCTATCCACTATGATCGCGGAAACTTGAGGAGTCCCTTCCCTAGTACGAGAGGACCGGGAAGGACGAAGCTCTAGTGTACCAGCTGTTCCACCAGGGGCATTGCTGGGTAGCTACCTTCGGTTAGGATAAGCGCTGAAAGCATATAAGCGCGAAGCCGTCTCCAAGATTAGGTTTCATAGGTTGGTCAGAGAATATGACTTTGATAGGCTCTAGGTGTAAGTGTAGTAATACACTCAGCCGAGGAGTACTAATAAACCGTTTGATTTTCCCACACTTTTGTGTTGAAGAGAAAATTTTATTGAACTTGTTAATTGTTTTTCAGCATATAGAAAAAGACGCCATCGTTCTGGTGGTTCTAGCGAAGGGGTTACACCTGACTTCCATCCCGAACTCAGAAGTTAAGCCCTTCAGCGCCGATGATACTTGGGTTTTGTACCTTGGGAAAGTAGGCCGCCGCCAGAACAATGGCGTTTTTTTGTACCCAAAAAATATTTTTAGATTAATAATAATAGTTTATTTTTATCTTCAAAAATGTTAATATGTATAATATATAAGTAATGTTTATTATGCCTATTAAAGCATCCATATCAGGAATAAGAGGAACCATTGATGATAATGATGGCCTTAGACCCGATGTAATAAGTCAATATGTATTAGCCTATGGCACTTGGCTTTTAAATAATTTTGATTATAATTTAACAGTAATTTTAGCAAGAGATTCTAGACCATCAGGAGAATTAATTAATAATATTGTAAAAGGAACCTTAAATTATTTAGGTATTAAAGTAATTGATTTAGGTCTTGTTAGCACTCCTACTGCTGAAATAGCTGTATTAGAGTTTAAAGCTCAGGGATCTATAATCATTACCGCTAGCCATAATCCTAGTAACTGGAATGCTCTTAAATTATTAAACGAAAAAGGAGAGTTTTTAAATTCTGACAGCATGAATGATGTTTTAGAAATATTTACAAGCAAGAAATTTCATAAAGGAGAAAATAAAGAAGTATTAAATAAAGTAATAGTTGATTTTAATAGTATTAACATTAAGAAAATATTAGAACTAAAAGCAGTCTCTAAAGAAACTATAAAAAAAGCAAATTTTAAAGTAGTGGTTGATGGTATTAATTCAGTTGGTGGTCCAGCAGTAGTTCAACTGCTTAAAGCTTTAGGTGTAAATAATATTGTTAAATTGAATTGTGATAATAGTGGTGATTTTAATCATAGTCCTGAGCCTTTAGCGGAGAATTTATCAGAGTTAGCTTTGGTGGTAAAAAATGAAAAAGCTGATATAGGTTTAGCTGTCGACCCTGATGGTGACAGGTTAGCTATTGTTTGTCAGGATGGTAGTTTTTTAGGTGAGGAATATACTTTAGTAGCGGTAGCAGACTATATTTTATCTCAATTTGGTTCTGGCAATACAGTTTCTAATTTATCTTCTTCTCGCGCTTTAGCAGATGTTACTAATAAATATAATGGTCAACATTTTTCAGCAAAAGTTGGAGAGATAAATGTAGTTGAAAAGATGAAAGAAGAAGGGGCTGTTATTGGTGGTGAGGGTAATGGTGGCGTTATATATCCAGCGCTGCATTATGGTAGAGATGCTTTAGTGGGAGTGGCTTTGTTTCTAAATTATTTAGCTATATTAGATAAACCATGTTCATTTTTTAAAGACTATTTGCCTAAGTATTATTTAATGAAGTATAAAGTAGAATTGAAAGAAGGTGACAAGATTGAAAATGTTTTTGAAAAAGTAAAGGCTTATTTTAGTGAAACTAAAGTTAATCAAGTAGATGGCTTGAAATTGGATTTTGAAAATTCCTGGGTCCATTTAAGGGCTTCAAACACTGAACCAATTATTAGACTATATATTGAAGGAAAAACAAAAAAGATGTGTAATGATTTATATAGAAAAGTATTAAATATAATTGAAAAATAATTAATATAAAAAGTAAAATAAGAAATTAATAACATTTTATATGACTGATATTATTATCTTAGCAGCAGGCAAAGGCACAAGAATGAATAGTAATTTACCTAAGGTACTTGTACCATTACAGGAAAGGCCAATGATTCATTATTTATTGGATTCAATTGTAAAAAGTAATATAAATACTAAACCAATTATTGTGGTTTCTCCTGATAATCATGAGCAAATGCAAGAAGCATTAAAAGAATATGACGTTAGATTTGTAGTGCAGGACAGACAACTAGGCACTGGACATGCAGTATTTAGTGCTAAAGATGAGAGTTCAGCAGATAAAACTTTGGTACTATATGGAGATCATCCCTTTCTTAGTTCTGAATCTATTAATAATTTTGTGAGTAAAGACGTCGAAGCACTTAATTTAATGTCAGTAAAAGTAGATGATTTTAGTGCTTGGAAAAAGGCTTTTTATCATTGGGGACGTTTATTTAGAGATGAAAATAATAAGTTAGAAAAAATTGTAGAATTTAAAGATGCTAGTGAATCAGAAAAAGAAATAACGGAAGTTAATCCAGCCATGTTTATTTTTAATTCTTCATGGCTTTGGGAAAATATTAGTAATTTAGATAATAAAAATAAACAGGAAGAATACTATCTCACTGATTTAGTGTCTTCAGCCTTTAAACAAGGTACTGAGATAAAAACCATTCAAATAGACGCTAAAGAAGCAATAGGAATCAACAGTTTAGAAGAGTTAGAAATAGCTGAAAAATTAATTTTAGATACTTAAATTGATAAAATATGAAGATAAAGTTTTTTGAAATAAAAGGATGGGAGAAAAAACACTTACAGGCTTCTTTAAAAGAGCATGACTTATTTTTTTATAAAGAACCATTAACTGAGAATAATATATCACTAGCTAAAGATGCAGATATTATTTCTGTATTTATTTATTCTAAAATAAACAAAAAAGTTTTAAATAGTCTTAAAAATCTAAAGTTAATTTGTACTAGATCAACAGGCTATGACCATATAAGTATTGGTATTGCTAAAAAAAATAACGTTCGTGTTTGTAATATTCCTTCTTATGGAGAGAATACTGTAGCTGAGCACACCTTTGCTTTAATATTGGCATTATCTAGAAATATTCATAAGTCTTATGTAAAAATACTAAGAAATGATTTTTCTTTAGAAGGTTTAATGGGTTTTGATTTAAAAAATAAAACTTTAGGAGTCGTAGGCGCCGGTAAAATAGGTTTACATGTAATTAGAATAGCTAAAAGTTTTGGTATGAATGTGGTAGCTTTTGATGTTAATGAAGATAACTTTATTTCTGAGGTTTTAGATTTTAAATATGTTGGTTTTAAAGAATTACTAAAAAAATCAGATATAGTTTCTTTACATGCTCCTCATAATGAAAAAACTCATCATATGATAAATAAAGATACTGTTAAATTAATGAAAAGGGGTAGTTTTATAATTAATACTTCCAGAGGTGGTTTAATTGACCTTGATGCTCTTATAATGGGTTTAGACAAAAATATAATAGCTGGAGCAGGGTTAGATGTTATTGAAGGTGAGGAATTTATTAAAGAAGAAAAGCAATTATTGTATGATTCTGAAAAAGCAGAGTCCGCTTTAACTTTAGCAAAGGATCATATACTATTTGATAATGAAAAAGTTATCTTTACCCCTCACATTGCTTTTTATAGTCATGAAGCACTGCTTAGAATATTAAAGCAAACTAGTGAAAATATCAAAGCTTTTGTTAAAGGCAATAATTTTAATAAATTATAGTTATGAGAAAAGTCTTAGACTTACATATTCACTCTCGCTATTCAAGAGCTTGCTCACCTGAATTAACTTTGCCAAATATTGCTAGTGTTGCTCAAAAAAAAGGGGTGAATATAGTTGCTACAGGAGATTTTACCTATCCGCAGTGGTATAAGCATATACAGGCAGAGTTAGAAGAAGTAAATAATTCAGGTTTGTATAGACTAAGAAAAAGTAAGAATATAAAAACATTGTTTATATTAGCTACAGAGCTATCATTGGTATATAAAGATGAAGGAAAGACTAGAAGAATTCATATAATGGTGCAAGCTCCTAATTTGGAGGCAGTGAAAGAATTGAATGAATATTTAGATAAAAGATATAATATTCGTTCTGATGGTAGACCAATTCTTGGTATGAGTGCAGTAGATTTAGTAAAACTATGTCTTAATATTCATCCTAGGTTTCTTATATATCCAGCTCATATTTGGACTCCTTGGTACGCCGTATTTGGTTCTAAGTCTGGTTTTGACAGTATAAAGCAGTGTTTTAAAGACCAAACTAAGCATATTTATGCTTATGAAACTGGATTATCTTCTGACCCAGAAATGAATTGGCGTGTATCATCTTTAGATAATTTAAGTATATTATCAAGCTCTGACGCCCACAGTTTGCCAAATATTGGTAGAGAAGCTAATGTCATGGATTTAAATGAAGTTACATATAATGAAATATATGAAGCGATAAAAAATAAGGATTTAAGTAAATTAAAATATACTATTGAATTCTACCCTGAAGAAGGTATGTATTATTTTGATGGACATAGAAATTGCAATTTTAGTGCTATGCCTCAAGAAACTAAAAAGTTAAAAGGAATATGTCCTAAGTGTAAAAAACCTTTAGTTTTGGGAGTATTATATAGAGTAGAAAACTTAGCTGATAGAGATAAAGGCTATAGACCCCAAAATAGTCAGGGTTATAAGAAATTAATTGAACTTGATAAAATAATTGCCGAGGTTTTAAATATAAAAAGTAGGAAGTCAATTAAGGTTCAAACTATATATAAAAAAATGATTGAGTCTTTAGGCTCAGAATTAGATATACTTTTAGAAATTAAAATAAATAAAATCAAAAAAGAATTTGGCGATAATATTGCTTTAGCAGTAAATAGAGTGAGAAAAGGAAATTTAATAATTAAACCAGGTTTTGATGGTAAATATGGTGAGATAAGGATTTTTTCTGATAAAGAAAAGAAAAAATTAACTAAATTATTATAATATGATAAAAAGCAACATATTTTATTTATTTCTAGTAGCTGTTTTTTTAACTTTAAGCGCTCTTTCTTTTTATTGGTTTAATAATGTTGATAATTATACCAACACTCACAGCGCTAAGGGAAATGCTATACTTGAAAGTAGTGTTAATGTTTGGCATAAGTTTAATGCTATATTAAGTTTCTTGGATATAATTGGTGATAATTCAAATAATCAAAATGATTATAAAGATATTGATATGCTTGATAATCCTATAGAAAAGGGAGCGAAGCTTGCTAGCACTTTGGAAATAAATGAAGAAATAAAAAACGAAAATAAAAGTGAAGAACAGGAGGCGACTACAAAGAGTGTTAATGATATTATTGAAGAAAAAAGTATTAAAGAAAAAGAATGGTATAAAAATTCTAATAATTGGCTATCAAAAAAAGGCTTCTATGCTTTTAAAAAGGAGAATACTTTAGAGCTAGGTTGGCAAAATTCTCAGGGTAAAACATATAGTATAAACATACCTTATTAGTTTTACTAATCATCTAAAGCAGTGTATAATAATATTAGAATTTTTTTAACGTTTTATCATCTTAATTAATTATAATTAACTTATATTTATGATATTCGATGCTTTATCAATAATAGTTTATAATACAGGGCTGGTAATTGAGTATATTGGTATTTTTGTGGTAGTGGCGGCGGTAATTTCAGCTTTATATATGTTATTTTTTGCTGGTTTTAGTAAAGATTATATTAGAATAAAATTTGCTAGAAATGTAATGTTTGGTATTGAATTTATTATCGCAGCAGACATACTTTTAGTAACAGTAGTACAGAGTTTAGATGAAGCTATAAAATTAGGTGGTATCATTTTAATTAGAATACTTTTGGGATATGCCTTAAGACAGGAATTCTTATATGATAATAAAAAATTAGATAAAATGTATAAAAAATAATTTAAATATATGGCAAATAAAACAACTGATAAAAAAGTAGATAATAAAAATCATAATAATCCTAGGCAAGAGGCAGCTGATACGGCTATTGAGCAGATTAAAGGAAAGTTTGGTGAGGGAGCAATTATGAGATTTGGAGAAACTAGAAGAAGTGATGTGGATGTTATACCAACAGGTTGTCTTTCTTTGGATATGGCTTTAGGTATTTTAGGAGTTCCTAGAGGTAGAATTGTTGAAATATTTGGACCAGAAGCTTCGGGTAAAACTACCCTAGCTCAGCATATTGTAGCTGAAGTACAAAAGAAAGGTGGTTTAGCTGCTTTTGTGGACGCTGAACATGCCCTTGATCCAGAGTATGCCAAAAAAATAGGTGTAAATGTGAATGAACTATTAATTTCTCAACCAGACACAGGAGAGCAGGCTCTAGAGATAGTTGAAACTCTTACTCGCTCAAATGCAGTGGATGTGATAGTAGTTGATTCTGTAGCGGCCTTGGTACCACAAAAAGAAATAGATGGTGAAATGGGGGATCAACATATGGGGTTGCAGGCTAGACTTATGAGTCAAGCTTTAAGAAAACTTACAGGTGCTGTCTCTAAGAGTAAAACAGTTATTATATTTATTAATCAAATTAGAAATAAGATCGGTGTTTTCTTTGGTAGTCCAGAAACTACAACTGGTGGTAATGCTTTAAAGTTTTATTCTTCAGTTAGAATTGAAGTAAGAAGGGCAGCACAAATAAAGCAAGGCGATAAAAGTGTTGGTAATAGAGTTAGAGCTAAAATAGTAAAGAATAAGGTGGCTGCACCTTTTCAAACTACCGAGTTTGATATTATGTATAATGAAGGTATTTCTTTAGCGGGTGATTTATTGGATATAGGTACAGAATATGGGGTAATTAAAAAAGCTGGTAATAGTTATAGCTTTGGAGAAGAAAAGTTAGGAGTAGGTAGAGAGAATGCTAAAAAAACTATTAAGAGTGATAAAGCTTTAATGAAGAAGATTAAAGATAATATATTAGAGCTTTACAAAAGTAAACAAAAAGAAGAATAAATTAATTATATGGTATAAAACCGTTTCAATCTAGAAACGGTTTTTTATTTATAGGTATTTAATTTAACATTATATGAAAAAAAATATTATTATTTCTGTGGGAGGCTCCCTTATAGTTCCTAGCGCTGGTAAGGTTGATCATTTGTTCTTAAAGAAATTATTTAAATTAATAAATGAAAACAATCATAAGTACAGATTTATTTTAGTTGCTGGAGGTGGTAAAATAGCTAGAAATTATATTTCTACTGCTAATAAAGTTACTAGTATTAGTGATGAGCAAGCTGATTGGATTGGTATTAGCGCTACTAGATTAAATGCAAATTTACTTAAGATAATTTTAGCTAATAAAGCTTATAAAGATATAATACAAAAACCTAGCGATGATGTACAAACTAATAAAATATTAGTAGCTGGCGGCTATAAACCAGGTAGATCTTCAGATGACATGGCAATTTCTTTGGCAATAAAGCATAACGCTGAGATTGTAATTAACATGACAAATATAGATTATGTATATGATAAAGATCCTAGTAAATATAAAGATGCTAAAAAGCTTACTGAATTATCTTGGGACAACTTTTTAGATATAATTGGTAGAAAATGGGTCCCCGGTAAAAATGCTCCTTTTGATCCTGTGGCCTCTAAATTAGCCCAAAAAAATAATATTAAGGTTGTAATTTTAAATGGCAATAAAATTAGTAATTTAAATAACTATTTACAAGATAAAAAGTTTAAAGGCTCAGTAATTAGTTAAAATAAAAAACTCCCAATAAGGGAGCAATTGTTTTTCAATAAGGCATTTAAGCCTTATTTTTTTTGTGCGCCGTGCAGGATTTGAACCTGCGACCGTTTGCTTAAGAGGCAACTGCTCTACCAACTGAGCTAACGGCGCTAGTGTGACTGGAGAGAGGCTTGAACTCTCGACCTCGGCGTTATGAGTGCCGCGCTCTAACCAACTGAGCTACCCAGTCATATTTAAGGCTTATGTGTACTCGGCAGGATTTGAACCCGCAACCTCCTGGTCCGAAGCCAGGCGCTCTATCCAGTTGAGCTACGAGTACATGCCTTTAAAAAAATATTAACTTTTTAATTCATCTTTAAGTCTTTTACCAGTTTTAAACTTTGCTACTCGTACTTCTGGAATAGTTATGCGTTCGCTTGGTTTTTGAGGATTAACACCTCCACGAGCATATCTAACCCTAGAAAGAAAGGTACCAAAGCCAGCGATAGTAACGTGATTGTCTTTCTTTAACTGTTTAATAACAGTATTAGTAAATGTATCAATCATGGCTTTTGCTTGTTTTTTACTTACTTCAGCCTCTTCTTGAATTTTGTTAATTAGTTCAGCTTTGTTCATATAATTACAATTAGGTTATCATTATAACATAAATATTTCAAATGTGAATATTAACGAGCATACTCTGTTACACGTAGCTCTCTAATTAGGTTAATTTTAATTTCACCAGGATATTTTAATTCTTCTTCAATTTTTTTACTAATATTTTTAGCTAATTCATGAGCTCCATAATCATCTATTTTTTCAGGAGTTACAAATACTCTCACCTCTCTACCAGCTTGGATTGCATAGGTTTTGTCTACGCCATCAAAAGAATTAGCAATCTTTTCTAATTCTTCTAATCTTTGCAAGTAGTTCTCATAATTATCATTTCTTGCTCCAGGTCTGGCAGAAGAAATAGCGTCAGCTACTTTTACAATTACAGATTCTAAAGTTGTTGGATTATCATCATGATGAGATTCAATTGGAGCTATTAATTCAGGTTGTAAGTTAAATTTTTTGGCAATATCTCTACCAATTTCTGTATGATTACCTTTGATTTCATGATCAACGGCTTTTCCAATATCATGTAATAAGCCACCTTTTTTAGCGAAAGTAACATTGGCGCCCAATTGTTCAGCTATTAGAGCTGATATATGAGCCACTTCAATTGAGTGACGCAGTGCATTTTGTCCATAACTAGTTCTGTACTTAAGTCTGCCTAGTATTTGTACTAGTTTAGGATCAAAGCCTGTTACACCAACTTCATACATAGCTTCTTCACCAGCTTTTTTAATATCAGCCGCTATTTCACCTTTTGATCTCTCCACAGCCTCTTCAATTTTAGCCGGATGAATACGTCCGTCTTTAATTAAATAGTCTAAGGTTTTTTTAGCAATATGTCTTCGGATTAAAGAAAAACCTGATACTGTAATAGCATTTGGAGTATCATCTACAATAATTTCAACTCCCGTTGCTTGTTCAATGGCTTTAATATTCCTACCCTCTCTACCAATAATTCTACCTTTAATTTCATCGCTAGGTAAATCAACGGTGGTAGTGGTTAATTCAAGTGTATAGGTAGAAGCTAATCTTTGCATAGAGGTAGCCATAATATCTTTTGCTTTGTTTTCTAATACCTCTTGATTATCACCTTCTAATTTTCTGATTTGTATTAATAAATCTTCTTTGTTTTCTTCTTCGATGTTTTTTAACAACCTTTCCTTAGCTTCATCTTTATTTAAAGCAGCTATTTTTTCTAACTCTAAGTTTTGTTCTTCTTTTATTTTTTTAATTTTTTCTCTTATTTCTTGGACTTCATTGACTTTATCATAAAGTTTTTGTTGTTTGTCTTGAAGTTCAAGTAGTTTTTGAGAAAAAGAGTTCTCTCTTTGTTCTAAACGTCCTTGTAATTTACTAATTTCTCTTCTACGTTCAGATTCTTCTTTTTTAGCCTCCTCTAATATTTTTAAGGCTTTATCTTGGGCAGACAATAAGTGTTCTTTGTGTTTTGTTTTAGCTTCATTAATGATTTTGTCCGCCTTTTCTTGTGCATGACCAATTTTTGATTTTGCAAGTTGTTTACGAACAATAAATCCAATAAAAAAAGCTCCTACTGCTACTGCCAAATACAATAAATATTCTATCATATGCTTAATTTGGAGTTTAGGACCTTTATAACCGGTATTAGATTGTATAGAATTCACTAATAACTAAAATAATAAATACATCAAGATTTTATATCTTTATAAGCAATTTTTTATGTAAATTAATGAATTATTAGTTGTTTTCATAATATTATTACTACAGTAAACTGCATTGATCTTGGGTTTGTGTATTCTATCTTTTTACTATATAAAACTCTTCTATACATTTAAATACCTAAATCTCCTAAATTCCAGTTCAATTTAATTAATTATTAAACTATAATAATCTTAGCAGAAGAAATTGTTTTTGTAAAGATTAAAACGTTACTTTAAATAAAATAATAATATTTTTAATATAATTTTAGCTTGACTAAAATGGTTCAATAAAGTAAACTATTAAAAAACACTTTAAAAAAGGGCTCGAGCCCATTTTTACATTTTATGAATTTAACAGAATTAGCAAGAAGATTAAAAATAACACCACAAGAATTACGTGATATTTTGCCACGTATGGGGTTTAGTGTGGGTCAAAAGGCTATTAAGGTTGATAATCACACAGCCCAGAAGGTTATGAGGGAGTGGCCGAAGTATAAAAAACAATTAGAAAGAGAGGAAAGAGAAAAGGAAAGAGAAGAAGCTGAAAGTGAAGATGATTTACCTAAAGAAAAAAAGAAAGTTGAAGTAGGTAAATACATAACTATTAGAGATTTTGCTAGTATTGCAGGTATTGCGGTTAATAAAGTTTTAAGCACTTTAATGAAAAATGGTGTTTTTGCATCTATAAACGAAAAAATTGATTATGACACTGCTTCCATTGTTTCAGATGAATTAGAAATTGAAGTTGTACCGAAAGAAGCAGAAGAAGAGTTTGAGAAAAAAGAAAATGAAAAAAGTATTGAGGATGTGCTAGAAGCTGAAGAAGATGATTCATTAGAAGAAAGAGCTCCAGTGGTAGTAGTTATGGGTCACGTAGATCATGGGAAAACCGCTCTTTTAGATGCTATTCGTAGTACTAAAGTAATTGAAAGTGAGGCAGGTGGAATCACTCAACATATTGGTGCTTATCAAGCAGAAAAAAATAACAGATTAGTTACTTTTATTGATACTCCTGGACATGAGGCTTTTACAGCTATGAGAAGCAGAGGAGCTAAGGTTGCCGATGTGGCAATTTTAGTTGTAGCAGCTGATGATGGGGTTAAACCTCAAACTATTGAAGCTTATAGGATAATAGAAAATGCTAAAATTCCGTTTGTTGTAGCTATTAACAAAATAGATAAAGAAGGAGCTGATATTAATAAAGCTATGCAAGATTTATCCTCTAAACTTAATCTATTGCCAGAAGAATGGGGAGGAAAAGTTATTACTGCTCCTATATCTGCAAAACAAAGAGAAGGTTTAGATAAGCTTTTAGATATAGTTTTATTGTTATCAGACACTGAAGTTAAATCATTAAAAGCTAATCCTCATGCTGATGCTACCGGGACTATTGTTGAATCTCATGTTGATAAAACTGCTGGACCAGTAGCTACAATTCTTATTCAAAATGGCACTTTACACGTTGGTGATCAATTATGTTTTGAAGATGTTATTTATGGAAAGGTAAAAGCATTATCAGATTATAAAGGAGATAATATAAAATCAGCCGGACCTTCTGTTCCGGTAAGGGTTTTAGGACTTAAAATTACTCCTAAAGTAGGAGATATGATGTATGTAGGAGATGGTAAGAAAGTGAAAAGTAAAAAGATTAAATATAGTGAGAATAGAGATGCTTCTGAAGCTAGTAATGATAATAATAATTCCAAGGAGCAACAAAACTTAAATGTTGTTATTAAAAGTGATGTTTTAGGATCAGCAGAAGCTATTGAAGAGTCACTTCTAAAGCTAAATAGTGAAAAAATGAAGGTAAAAGTTTTGAATAAGAGTCTGGGTAACATTAACGAAAGCGATATCAAAAGAGCGGAAAACTCTGATGCTATTATTTTAGGTTTTAATGTCAGTGTTAATAATGAAATTCAAGAACATATTAGAGAGAAAAATATTAGAGTTGAAATGTTTTCTGTTATTTATGATTTAATTAAATTTGTTAAAGAAGAAATGCAAAAACTTGTTGTTCCTGAAATTGTTAAAAAAGACATTGGAAAAATTAAGGTTTTAAAAATATTTAGGACAGAAAATAAAAACCAAATTATTGGTGGTAAAGTAATTGAAGGTGAAGCGCAAAATAATTCTAAAGTAGAGGTAATTAGAGAAGGTAAGTTTGAAACTCAAGGGGAAATAACTCAACTGCAATCAGGTAAGCAAGATGTAGATAAAGTTGAGTTAAATCAAGAGTGTGGTTTAAATTTTGCTGGCTCACCCGTAGTCCAAGAAGATGATGTGTTGGAGTTATACAAAGAAGAATCTATTAAAATTACATTATAATGTCATCTCAAGAAAGATTAAACTCTCTTTTAAAAACAGAAATAGCTAAGATAGTTAACCAGGAAATTATTATTCCTGGAGTTTTACTTACTATTTTAAGAGTTAGCTCAGATGATAGAGGCTCATTTTTAAAAGTAGAATTAAGTGTTTTACCTTCCACTAAAGCAGGCACTGCTTTAAACTCTTTAAGAAAAAATTCTAAAAGTATAGCTAAAAAATTACAAACAAAAACCCGTTTAAAAAGAATTCCTAAATTAGATTGGAATTTAGATTTGTACAATAGTTCTGATTATGAACTTGATAAAATCTTTAAACAAATTGAAGATGAAAAAAATGAATAGCTTAAATACTTTGTATCAAAAAGCTTGGGAAGAAATTCAGCAAGCACAAAATATTTTAATTGTTGGTCATGTCAATCCTGATAGTGATGCTATTTCTTCGGTTGGAGTTTTAATAGAATTAATGAAGAGGATTGGTAAGAAATATCTTGCTTACTGCCAGGATAAACCTGTTGATGCTTACAGTTTTTTACCACATGAAGAAGAAATACTTGCAAACAAAGACTTTAATCTTAAGGATTTTGATCTTCTTATAGCGGTAGACTGTGGTTCTAAAAGTAGGACTTTTTTAGATAAGGAAATAGATGAATTAAAGAATAATGATGATAAAACTTTTTTTATTATTGAATTTGATCATCATCCTAAGTTTGAGGATTATACGGATATTGAAATTAGAAATTCACAAGCCTCATCTACTACTGAGGTTTTGTATCATTTTTTTAAAATTAATAAAATAGAGTTTAATAAGAAAATTGCTACTTTAATTTTATCTGGAATACTTACTGATACAGCTAATTTTTTATACTCATCAACTGGAAAAGAGACTATAGCAATTTCATCAGAAATGTTAAGTTATGGTGCTCAATTTCCTAAGATTGTAAATAGAATCTGGAACAATAGAAGTATACAAAGTATACGTCTTTGGAGCTTAGCTTTAAATAATTTACAAATTAATCATAAATACAAGATTGCTTTTACAGTTTTAAGGCATCAAGAAATAACCGAGGTTTTAAAAAATGATGAATATTTTGATAGTGATATATTTGGAGAGATTGCAGGTTTCTTGAGTAATATGGCTGATGTTAAAGCAATTATGCTTTTACGAGAAAAGGAGCCAGGAATTATTAAAGGAAGTTTTAGAGCTTCTGCTTATAGTGATGGTATTGATTTGTCTAAATTAGCTCAAATATTTGGAGGTGGAGGACATGCTAAGGCATCTGGTTTTGCTTTAGAAGGGAAAATAGCAAAAAATAATAGTTCTTGGGTAGTTAAATAAGTGTAATAGTTTAAATAGATAAAATTTTATAAGACTATACTTGAAAATATAACAGTTATTGTTTATTTTGGTGCTTTTGGCGCCATTTTTTTATTTTCTGGTGGTTGCCTGACAAAAGCACATCTGGTACTGGTAGAGTTTTTTTCTTGGTTTTAAAATATTGAGGTTTGCTATATTGTGGGTATTCCAATAACCCTGGTTTATTATGTGATTCATCGACAATACTTTCTTTATTTCCTAAAACTTCCGGTAATAGTCTCATGCTAGCATCTATAATAGCCATAGCAGGTATCTCACCGCCTGTGAGGACGTAATTACCAATAGATAGCTCTTCATCAATAAATTCTTTTATTCTCTCGTCAACACCCTCATAGCGCCCACAAATGATGATGATTTCTTTAAGGTTTTTAGCATATGATTTAGCAAGACTTTGATTAAAAGTTTTTCCTTTAGCTGAAGTTAATATTATCTTTCTACTTTTCTTCTTTCTCGGAGCTAATTCTTTCAAAGCTTTATATAATGGTTCTACTTTAAGTATCATACCGGCACCTCCACCATAAGGAGTATCATCTACAGTTTTATGTTTATCAGTTGCCCATTTTCTTAGATCGTGAACTTGTATGTCAATTAGTTTGTTTTTTTGTGCTCTAGCAATAATACTATGAGAAAAATAGGAAGAGAATATTTCTGGAAAAATTGTTATAATATGATATTTCATAATTAAGTTTTTAAAAACAAAACCACAACTTTTAAGTTGTGGTTTTGTATTCTTCTATAATGAATATTTTAGATGTTTAAGTCATCCACTGAAGAAGTATCAACTTTTTCAGCATCCATGTTTTCATTGTTAGAACTTGGACGATTGCCTGCATTAGGGTCGTAAATTTTAAGATTTACTCGGCTGTTGTTTTTAGCACCAATAATCTTAAGTAAAGTTCTAATTGCTTGTGCGGTTTGACCTTTTTTACCAATAACATAACCCATGTCTTCTTGGTCAATTTTTAAGGTTAGAAGAACGCCCATTTCGTCAATGGTCCTTTCTACTTTTACTGCATCTGGTTTAGAAACGATTTGTTTCACAATGGTTTCTAAGAATTCTTTATCTTGTGCATTTTCTTCTGCCATATGTTGTCTTTGTCTTATCAAATTGAACTAAAATCAGTATTTATATTGATTTGCCAATTTGTAAGAAACTCTTTAAGAATTAGTACTTTCTATTATAATAAATTTATAAATTTTGTCAAGAACAATATTATTTCTCCCCTTCTTTTTCTTCTTTTTTAACTTCGTTAGTTTCATTCTTGCTTTCTTCTTTTGGTTCTTCTTTTGGTTCTTCTTTTGGTTCTTCTTTTGGTTCTTCTTTATCTTTTTCTTCTTTTTTCTTTTTTTCAGCTTCTTTTTGTTTAGCTATATTCTTTTTTGTGGCTGTTTTTGTAGCTTTTTTCTTTTCACCTTCAATAATCTTATTATCAATAAAAAGATTATTGATTGTAGGTGACATTTGAGAGCCTTTTGATATCCAATATCTTACTCTATCATCATCAACTTTTAGGTTTTTATTATGTGGATCATATGATCCTAAGATTTCTAAAGCACGACCATATGGATCTTTGGCTTTTTCTGAGATAACGATTCTATAAGTAGGTCTATTTTTTTTACCCACTCTTGATAATCTAATAGTTAACATGTTTAGCAGGGTTGATAAAAGCTTTGTTAGAGCTTTAAAACCATTAATATTAATTTAATTAATAAGTAAATATTAACTTAATAATAACTAAAAGTCAATAGTAATTTACTTTTATTAAAGAAAAGTTTTTAAACTTCTACTTGTCTTATTTTTTATTGGAATTATTGTGATTTGTTTGTTCTTTAGACCAGTATTTTTCATTTTCCGGAAGTTCTTTCATAGTAAGTTTAATTTTACCATTATCATCAACTTCTTTTATCTTTACTTTTACAGTATCACCAATTTTTACAATATCTTCAGTCTTATTTACTCTATAAGGAGCTAATTCACTAATATGAACTAATCCGTCTTGGTTTTTATTTAATTTAACAAAAGCTCCAAAGTCTAGAATATTAACTACTTCACCTTCAATAATTTCACCAGGTTCAAATTCATGTACTATTTCTTTAATCATAGCTTCAGCCTCCCTTAATTTTTCAATATCTTGGCCAGTAATAACTACCAAACCATCTTCTTCAATATTAATTTCACATTCAGTTACTTCAATAATTTTGTTAATCATTTTTCCTCCTGGTCCAATTACCATACCAATCTTTTCAGGTTTAATGTGTAAGTTAAGTAATTTAGGAGCATAAGGTGAAAGTTCTGGTTTTGGTTCTGCAATAGCTTCATTCATGTTCTTAAGAATTTTATTTAAAGCTACTCTTCCAGCCTTTAAAGCTTCGTGAATAATATCTTTATTTAAACCATTAGTTTTAGTGTCTAATTGTATAGCAGTGATTCCGTCTTTTGTTCCAGTGATCTTAAAGTCCATTCCACCCTCACCATCTTCTAAGTCTTGAATGTCAGTTAGTATTTTCCAGTCACTCATATCTTTATTTGAAGCCATACCGATAGCAATACCTGCTACAGCAGTTTTGATTGGTACACCAGCGTCCATAAGTGAAAGTGATGAGGCACAAGTAGAAGCCATTGAAGAGGATCCATTAGAGCCTAGTGTTTCTGATACGATTCTAACAGTATAAGGGAAGTCATCTTGACTTGGTAACACTGGAATTAAAGCTTTTTCAGCTAAGGCGCCGTGACCAACTTCTCTGCGACCTGTTCCTCTAAGAGGTTTAGCCTCTCCTACACTGTAAGGAGGGAAGTTGTAGTGGTGCATAAACCTTTTAGTGCTAGGTCCTTCAAGTCCTTCCAGTGATTGTTCAAGTGATGGAGAACCTAATGTTAGTACTGACATTACTTGAGTTTCGCCACGAGAAAATAGTCCAACACCGTGATTTCTAGGTAAAATACTTACTTCTGAATTTAATTCTCTAATTTCATCAAAAGCTCTTCCGTCAACACGCTTATTATCTTCTAAGATTGCTTTGCTAACTTGGTTTTCAATATTTTTATAAGCAAGTTTAGAAATAGATTTCTTTCTAGCTTTTTTATCAAGCCCTTGATCAAATAAATATTTATCTAATTCATTTTCAATACTTTTAACTACAGCTTTTCTATGTTCTTTGCTGTGATATTTTTGATCAAAAAGCATATTTTTGACGTTTTCATCTAGCCATTTTTGAGTTAACTCTAATGCTTTCTTTTCTTCTTCTTTAGCTTCTTTTTCGCTTTCATCAAGTAGTTCCGGTTTTGGAGTTTTTGTTTTAACACCAAATTTTTCCTTAAATTCTTTAATTAATTCAATTGAACCTTGAAGTTTTTCCTGTCCAGCAAGTAAAGCTTTTTCCATTTCTTCTTCTTTAAGCTCATTACCACTACATTCAATCATGATAGTTTTATCTTCAGTTCCAGATACAATTAAATCTAAGTCACTTTTAGCTTGTTCATCGTAAGTAGGATTAAATACAAGTTCATTATTTATTCTTCCAACTCTAGTACCACCAATTGGACCAGCCCAATTAACACCTGAAACTGATAGAGCTGCTGAAGCAGCTACTAAAGAAACAATGTCAAAGTCATTTTCTTGATCTACTGAAAGTACTGTGATGATAACTTGTACATCTTTTCTGCTTTCATCATCAAATAAAGGACGAATAGTTCTATCTATCATTCTACCTGTTAAAATAGAGGCATCAGTTGGTCTTCCTTCTCTTTTTACCCAACGAGAACCTTTAATTATTCCGGCTGCGTATAATTTTTCTTCGAAGTCTACCATTAAAGGGAAGAAGCTTACTCCTTCTCTTTCCTCATTAGCTTCAACAACGGTAGCCATAATTACAGTATCTCCGTATTGTACGGTTACTGCTGCGTCAGCTTGTTTAGCTAATTTGCCTGTTTTTATTGTTAGAGTGCGGCCAAGCCACTCTTTTGAAAAACTTTTTTCTTCAAACATATTTTTTATCTAAGCTTGACCATTAAATTACAGAACTATAAGTAAATAAACTTACAGCACTATTTATCTAATGACCAAGCTTTAATTATTATTTATTATTAATTGTAAATATCTATCTATAAACTATATATAAATATTTATTGTAAATATTTTTTATCCTCACTAAGACTAATAAAGTCATCACATTCTTCTACTAACTTACTAGAAGTGGTTTGTCTAAACCCCATAACTTCAACTAAAGCACCGGTAGTGTTTTGTATATATTCAACTAAAGGTAGATAATCTCCATCTCCAGTTACGAGTACTATTACATCTAAGTTCTTAGATAATTTAATAGCATCTACCGCAATGCCAACATCCCAGTCAGCTTTTTTCATACCTGAAGAAAATATTTGTAAATCTTTCATTTTTACTTCAAAGCCTTGTTTTAGTAATGCTTCAAAAAAGGAAGTTTCCTCTTCGCTTTCTGTGTGAATAACATAGGCTACAGCACGAATAAGTTTTCTGTTATCTACAGCATTTTTTAAAACTTCCTGAAAGTTAACTCTTTTATTATAGAGATTCTTGGCGCTGTGGTACATGTTGGAAACATCTACTAATACGCCTACTCTTTGTTCTTTGTGTTTTATCATTTTATTATTTATTTTCTTTTAAATCTTCCTTTTCATCAACAAGTGGATTAGCAATTTCTTCTAATTTCTTTTCTTTGTTTATTTTTTCTTCTTCTTCTGCTTGTAATTTTTGCGCAATCTTTAAGTTTAATGATTGAGCCAATTCTTTAAAAGCTTTAGGATCTTCTTTTTGTAAATATTTAAGTAATTTTCTTCTTTCACTAACTTTTTTGAGTAGTCCTCTACGAGAAGAATGATCATGTTTATGATTTTTTAAGTGATTGGTTAAATCTTTAATTTCTGCACTTAAAATAGCAATTTGTATTTGTGGAGAACCAGTATCGCTTTTATGAGTACGATATTTATTAATAATTTTATTTTTTTGATCTTTTGTTAACATAATTTTGTCGCTTAAACCGAGACATAGTCTAAAACAAGGCTAAGCCAAGTTTAAGTAATTAGTTTTAATTTATTTTTTTAAATTGTTTACTTTTTTTTGTAATCTTGATTTGTATCTATCAGCAGTATCTTTTTTGATAACTTTCTTTTTAGTAGCTTTATCAATTGCTTTAACAGCTTCTTGATTTAGTTTAGCAGCTTCTTCCTTAACTCCTCCTTCAATAGCTTTACGAGCTTTCTTTAAAGTTTTTTTAAGCTCTTCTTTGACAGATAAATGTTGGGCACTTCTTTTAGTGTCCTTTCTGAGTTGTTTTTTTGCAGATTTAGTATTTGGCATATTTTTTTATTATATAATTGGTCGGGGCGCTGGGACTCGAACCCAGGATCTCATGCTCCCAAAGCATGCGCCTTAGCCAGCTAGGCCACGCCCCGTTTAAGCTAGACCATGAGGTGCCGAGGGAGAGAATCGAACTCTCGACACAAGGATTTTCAGTCCTTTGCTCTACCACTGAGCTACCTCGGCTAATGTTGAATTGTTAATTTATGTTGCGGGGGCAGGATTTGAACCTGCGACCTCCAGGTTATGGGCCTGGCGAGCTGCCAACTGCTCTACCCCGCGTCAACTGGTGGGCAATGGAGGATTTGAACCTCCGACCTCAACATTATCAGTGTTGCGCTCTAACCAACTGAGCTAATTGCCCTTTAGTTTTTTGCTAAGCGTAGTACATAACAAAAAAATCGCCAGCAAAAGCGTATTTCAGTGTTTTTATAATATCAGATACGAATAAAAAAAGCAAGTCCTTTTTATATAATTAGATAAAACACTGCTATCACTGTCTTTTATTGCTGAGAAAATATAAATATACTTTTTAATTTATATTTTCTTAGTAATAAAATGCTCTAAAGCTGTTTCTAGTTCAGTAGAGCCAGTTTTAGATAAATATTCAATTTCGTTTAATTCATGTAGACTTTCTTTTATTGCGTTTAATTCAAATTGTCTGGCTTGGGCACAGGCTTTTTTGGCAACAAAGGGGTGTAGACCAAACTCATTAGAGATATCGTTAGCACTTTTTCCCTTGTCTTGAGCAATTTTTGCTTGTATTATTTGTTGAAATTGTCTTCTTATCATAGCTAGCAAATATTCAGGAGAAAATTCTGTTTGTAATTGTTCATTTAAAAGTGTTAAGGCTATCTTATAATCTTTTTTACCTAAAGCGTCAGTAAGAGCAAAAATGTTTTCTTGAATTTCTAAATTAATATTTTCTTTTACTAACTCTAAAGTTATAGTGTTTTCTTTGTTTAAATGACAAAGTTTATGTAGTTCATTTTTTAAGGCCCAAAGATTGTTACCTAAATTTTTAATAAGTTCATTACTAGCACTATCAGTTATTTCTTTATCATGTTTATCTACATATTCTTTTATCCAGCTTTTAGTTTGATAGGGAGTCATTAACTTGAATTCTTGTGCAAACTTTTCTTTACTTAAATATTTAAATATCTTTTTTGCTGGTGCTAAAAGTTTTTTTTCATCAATGTTATTTTCAAAGAAAACAATAGCATGAGGATTTTCACTTATTTTTTCTTTTTTTAAGTAATCTAAGAATTTCTCTAAGAAGTCTTTATTCTTGTTTTCTAATATATCTTCAATAATTAACATTTTTTTCTCACTAAAAAGACTTTCACCTTTAATACCCTGGTTTATTTCTTCAAGATTTGTTTTTTGACCATCAATTCTAAGTAAGGAATTATCAGCGTTTTTAATATTGTCTACAAATCTTTTGATAATCGCATTTAACTTTTCTTTACTTCTAAAAGTGTCTGGTCCGTATAGAAAAAAAATCATAAATTATTTGTTTACCTCTTCTTTAAAAAGTTTACCTCTTTCTTTGTAATTTTTAAATAAACCAAAACTAGCACAAGCAGGTGATAACAACACCGTGTCTCCTTTTTGGCTGTTTTGCTTAGCTATTTTTATCGCCTCTGCCATAGAGTCTACTTCAATAATGTTATTATCATTATATTTACTTCCTAAAAGTGACTTTTTTAGCTCATCAGAACCCTTACCAGGAAATAATATAACCTTTTTAACTTTAATTTTAATATCTTTAGCTAGAGAAGAGAAGTCAGCTCCTTTATCAGGACCACCAGCAATTAATATAATATTTTTAGAAAAAGAATCAAGGTCTAATTTAGTGCTTTCAGGTGTGGTAGAGAAGGAGTTATTAAAGAATTTTACATTATCTTTTTCAGCTACAAATTCCAAACGATGCTCTAAGTTTTTAAAGTTTTTTACAGTCTCTAAACTTTTTTCTCTGTCTAAATTTAAAAGTTCAGCTAATTTTAAGCTAACTCCAATATTTTCTAAATTATATATTCCTTTAAGTTGAGTTGGCACATCAGCTTTTTTATATTCAAGTAATTTACCATGATATTTTTCTAGACAATTAGGAGTGTTTTGTTTGTATTCTAAAATAACATCATTTTTAGTAATTAAATAATCATTAAATTGTTTATGTTTAAAAATATTAGCTTTAGCTAAAAGGTAATCATTATAACTATGATGATAATTAGGATTTTGTGGATCAGCAGCGCTTAAGTGTTCGTGATAAATGTTTGTAATGATTGAATATTTAGGACTATAGTTTAAATCTTCTAATTGAAAGCTAGATAATTCTAGGACTATGTAATTATCGCTTTGAATATTTTCAATAAAGTCAAAAGGAGCAATGCCAATATTTCCACCTAAATGTACTGGTTTTTTATTCTTTTTTATAATTTCAGTTATCAAAGTAGCAGTAGTGCCTTTTCCTTTAGAACCTGTTACACCAATAATATTTTTACTAGGGCAGACTTGAAAAAACAAATTCATAGTACTACTTGTTTCTACTTTTGCTTTTTTAGCTGCTTTAATGCCAGGACAAGAAAGAGACCAGCCTGGAGAGCGAAGTAGTATTTCGTATTTATCTAAATTAGTGTTGAAGGTATTTTGTAGTTGGTACTTATATTTTTGGGGGTCTAGCTTTGCTTTTTTTAACTTATCATTTATTTTTTCTTGTGTTCTAAAGTCACAAATTGTGATGTTAAATTTAAGTTTTTCTCTATTTATGTATTTTAATAGAGCCAGATTTTCAAGTCCTAGACCTAGTAAAGCAACCTTTTTATTTGCTAGTATTTTTTTTAGCTTTTCCTTCATATTTCTAATTTTTTTAAATCTCCCCAAGATGCGCCAGTTTTTATTTCTGCAATTAAAGGTATACTTAATTTACAGACATTCTCCATTATTTCCTTTATTTCTTTAGCATAAATTTTAATCTTATCGTTTTTTATACTAAAAATCAATTCATCATGAACTTGTAGTAGTATTTTAACATCGTCTTTATCTTTGTATTTATTATATACTTTATTCATAGCTATTTTAATAATATCAGCGGCCGTACCTTGAATGGGTGTATTTATAGCGGTTCTTTCAGCGGCTTTTTTAACTAGGCCAATTTCTGAGTTTATTTCAGGTATTAACCTTCTTCTGCCAAACATCGTTGTAACGTATGATTCTTTTTTAGTGAATTCAATAGTATCTTCAATGTATTGTTTAACGCCACTATATATTTGAAAATATTTATCAATAAAATCTTTAGCTCTAGCATAAGGAATGTCGGCGTTTTGGCTTAAGCCATGTGGTCCTTGTCCATATAAAATACCAAAGTTTACTGCTTTAGCTTCTTGCCTCATCTTAGCACTGACATCTTTTTCTTCAATTTGATTAATAGCAGCCGCAGTAGCTCTATGAATATCTTGGTTATTTTTAAAAGCATTAACTAGAGTTTTGTCTTGAGACATTTCAGCAGCTAGTCGTAATTCAATTTGTGAATAATCTAAAGCTACTAAACTATAATTTTTTTTAGCGGTGAAGGCTTGTCTAATTTCTTTTCCTAGCTCGTGCCTAACTGGAATGTTTTGTAAGTTGGGAGCAGTGGAGGAGAGTCTGCCGGTAGCAGTGACAGTTTGATTAAAGTGAGTGTGCAATCTATTAGTTTTAGGATTTATTAGCTCTGGCAAGGCATCAATATAGGTTGTTTTTAATTTATATAGTTCTCTATATTCTTGAATATGTAAAATAATAGGGTGTTCCTGTTTTAGTTTTTCTAGCTCATCAAAAGCAGTGGAGTAACCAGTTTTAGTTTTTTTAATATTTTGTGTTGGAATATCTAAGTCCTTAAATATTATCTCTTGTAGTTGTTTAGGGGAATTAATATTAAATTCCTTGTCGGCTAGTTTATATATTTCTTTAGTGATATCATTTATTTCTTTATTAACTTTTTTAGCAATTTTATCTAGTTTATCTCTATCTAAATAAATACCATTATCTTCTATGTTAGCTAAAACCTCTATTAGTGGTAATTCTACGTCGTAGTATAGCTTCTCTAGATTATATTTTTTAAGCTGTTTTTTTAAAATTGGTATTAAACGGTTAGTGCAGTCGGCATCTTCACAAGAGTATAGTGACATTTTTTTTAGGTCTACATCTCCGTAGCTAATCTTGTTTTTTCCTTTACCCACTAAATCATCTGAATTAATCTTTTCCCAACCTAATTCATTTTCTGTTAAAGCATCTAAGCTATGCTGTCTATTGCCAGGATTAATTAAATAAGCTGCAATTTTAGTATCAAAATTTAGTCCCTTAACTTCCACGCCTTGAGCCCTCATTAATCTAAGATCAAACTTTACATTATGACCTATTTTACCAATCTTTTTATCATTGAAAATAGGTTTTAATTTTTCTAACCATTTATTATTATTTTTTTGATTACTAAAGAGATCAAAGTTTTTAGCGCTAGAGTTAATGTTTACATAGTAGGCTTCTTTTTCTTTCCAAGAGAAACTTATGCCTAAAAGAGTGGCAGAGAAAACATCCAGAGAGTCTGCTTCTGTGTCAAAAGTAAATTCTTTTTGTTTGTTTAATTCTTTTAAAAAGGCTTTAAAGTCTTCTTCAGTGTTTACTAGTCTGTATTTTAATTCTTTCTCATTTCTAGCAAATTTATCAATATTTTCAGGTTTATAGTCGCTATTTTTATTTTTCTTAAGTTTTTCTACTCTGCTAAGTAAGGTTTTAAATTCTAAATTTTTAAAAACTTTAGTAATTTTTTCTATATCAATATTTTTAAATTCAGCTTCTTCTAGTTTAAATTTCAAATCAATATCTACCTTAATAGTAGCTAAACTTTTGCTAAGCATGGCTTTATCTTTATTTTCTTTAAGTAGTTTAGTAGTACGTATTTTTATTTCTTTCGCTTCAGGGTGCTTTTCTAAATATTTATATATATTTTCTAGATTACCAAATAGTTGGAGTAAATCTACAGCAGTTTTATCACCTATACCTGGTACTCCTGGAATATTGTCGCTAGGATCTCCTCTTAAGGCTTTGTAGTCAATAATTTGATCAGGTCTTAATCCGTATTTTTCTTCCACTTTGTTGCTATCATATATTACTGTATCACTTAACCCTCTGCTCATGGTATAGACTTTGGTGTAAGGACCAATTAGTTGTAAAGTGTCCATATCACCAGTGATAACCATTTTTTCTAGATGTTCTTTTGTTTTTGAGCCTGAATCATTTAATTTATTTACTATTGAACCAATTAAATCATCAGCTTCATAGCCTGTCATTTCAAAAATAGGTATATTAAAAGCTTTGACCACCCTTTTTACTAACGGTATTTGATCATACAATTCTTGTGGTGCCTTTACTCTTTTAGCTTTATATTCTTTATATTCTTTATGTCTGAAAGTAGGGCCTTTCTTATCTAAAGTCAATATTATGTAGTCAGGATTTAAGTCAGTAATTGATTTTAAGAGAAAGGAAGTGAAGCCATAGACAGCGTTAATAGGAGTGCCATTTTTAGTGCTTAAAGTGGGAGGTAAGGCGTGAAAACTTCTGTGAATAAGGGCGTTACCATCTATTATTATAATCCTTTTTTGTTTAGTCATAGTAACTTAATTTTAACATGTTTAATTTATAAATAATAGTTTTATTGAAAAATTAAAAAAAACATTTTTAAATAATTAAATAATCAAGCTATAAATTTATTTGTTTTGTGTTTTTATAAAACAAAAAAACACCAAAAGGTGTTTTTGTGGACCATAAGGGATTCGAACCCTTGACCTCCTGCTTGCAAAGCAGGCGCTCTAACCAGCTGAGCTAATGGCCCTAAACTTTATTATTAACAATTTACTTAATTATTTACCCATTTTTAATCAGAGGTGATAAAAGAAACTGTAAAAAGTCGTCACTCATGCCTAACATAATAACTAATCCTATAAAAATAAGCAAGAGTCCTAAAAGTTTGTAACCTAACCTAGACCCACCTTCGGTTCCAAGGTTTCTTTCAAAGAAACTATTTCTACCAAAATTTTGTAGAACTACATTTGTTTTTAGCACCATATAAATGCCTAAGGCAATAATGAGTACTCCTAAAATAAATTGCATAATTTTTTATCTAATATAATTTAAAGGATTTAATTTTACATTATTTATTATAACCTCAAAGTGTATGTGAGGTCCAGTGCTCCAACCAGTTGAACCCATAGCAGCTAGAGATTCACCTTTTTCTACAGTATCACCTTTTGAAACATATAATTTAGAGGCATGTGCATATCTAGTTTTTTTACCACCTCCATGATTTACTAACACATTATAACCATAGCCTCTGCTCCAGCCAGAATATTCAACTGTACCAGCTTCAGAAGCATATAAAGGTGTTCCAGTTTTATTAGCAATATCTAAACCAGTATGTCTCCAGGAATAGTATTGAGTAATACGATGACCAACAGTTGGCCATAACATTTTATCCGAGCTAGGTGTAGCTGGTTTTGGTTTTATTAAATCTTTAATCACATCAATACCACTTGATTCACTAGACACACTACTTGTGTTAGAGGTGCTAGCAACTCTAGTCGTATTTGTTTTACTAGCGCCTGGGATAAGTAGTTTTTGTCCTATTTTTAAGGTATTAACACTAGATATATTATTTGCTTCTAAAATATCACTGGTGCTTACATCATATTTATTAGCGATATAACTAATATTTTCTCCTGAGGAAACGTTATGACTAATACCGGAAACAGGAAGTATTTGTAAAGTATCGCCAGGATGAATAACACCGCGAGAACTTAAATTGTTTTCCCAGAGTATAGTATTAACGCTTACTCCAAATTTATTAGCAATAGTGCCAATAACATCTCCTGGCTTAACTTTATAGTTAATAGTCTCAGTTCTTTTGCTCTTAATATTTGCTATGGGTTCATTTTCATCTACTATTTGATCAATACCTAAATCACTACCAAATTTCTCTGCTTCTCTTTGTAGGCTTATAGCTGTTTCTTGGCTTATTTCTAAATTTAAATCTTCGAGTTCCTCTTTCTGACTATTGGTATTAATATTAATATCTGAAGTCATAATACCTAGTTCTTGATTAATTTTACTAGCACTGGTGTTAAAATTGTTATTTGAACGAGTCTCCTCAATTAATTCTTCTTCTTGAGGTAATTGGGCAAATTCAGAAACAACTAATTCAGCCATGACAGTGTTATGAAGCTTGCTAGCGCTGGCTTTAACTGGGCTAACAGATATATTTTGATATAAAAGAATTGAGACTATAATCATAGCTATTATTATATGTAGCATTCCTTTTTTAAATATAATCCTTTTAAGATGAGAGTTGTCTTTACTAACCTTTTTTTTGGTATTTCTGTATAGATGATAAGTTTTAACTAGTTGTTTGTATAAAAGTAGGTTAAATATAAAAAGCAAAGGCTTTTTAAAAAAATAGATAAAAAACCAATTAATTAGTTTTTTAACAAAAAGAAAGCCTTTTATGAATAAAAGTAGTATTTCTATAAGTGTTTTTTTTATCTTTAGTTTTATTGAAATATATTTAGGATTATAGCTATAGTTTAGAGATAATATCAATAATAATCTAAGTGGTCAATAAATGTGGCATTGCAGCGAAGGGTTTACACTCGCTAACTCTTCTAATCGCTGCATAGGTGTTTTTCCATCCATACCTAATCCTCTGTGCCTTTTCTGGTAATTGTAGTAATGCAGGAATAGGTTAATCCT
>Ga0209943_1000016_pt1 | contig 101393 bp, 87 predicted proteins | sample SalPonR1_B_D2_MG_FD_185698 | JGI IMG/M metagenome (GOLD analysis project Ga0209943, IMG submission 185698) | Salt pond soil microbial communities from South San Francisco under conditions of wetland restoration - Salt Pond MetaG R1_B_D2_MG... ... | reverse complement strand
TGCCCTTATTGGAACTACAATCGTTCCCTACAATCTTTTCATACACTGCACAAACGCAAAAAATCACTGGAAAAAGCCCGAGGACCTGGTCCTTTCAAGATGGGACACATATTTTTCCATAATAGTTGGCGGAATAATAACTGCGGCGGTAATGATCACAGCGGCAACGGTAATGAGGGGTATGCCGGTAAACTCGGCGGCGGATATGGCTGTGCAGCTTGAGCCTACGCTGGGAGCCTACGCAAACATATTCATGAGTGTTGGACTCTTTGCGGCCGGTTTCTCTTCGGCCACAATCACACCGCTGGGAGTTTCATATGTACTTGGCGGACTTTTGGGATGGAAATTGGACAAGAGCGACAAGAGATTCTTATATACCAACATAGGAATCCTTCTTCTCGGAATCTTCGGTTCTGCAACAGGCTTCAATCCTCTTACAATAATCATCTTGGCTCAGGCCCTAAACGGAATATTCCTTCCTGTAATTGTAGTGTTCTTGGTTTATATAACTTGCTCTAAGAAAGTTCTTGGGGAATACGCAAACAGCATGTGGATAAACCTTGTTGGAATAGCAATCAGCATAATAACTATTGTTATAGGTGGAAGCAGCGTTATATCGGTATTCAAGTCTCTATTGGGTTAATCGGCAATCTGGAACATAAAGGAAAACATTTTTAATAGAGTCAAATTTATAATCCTTTCTTATTGCATATTTCCGAAAGGTAAAAATGAAGGGGAATGGGTTTGTCCCATTCCCTTCATTTCCCAAAGTATAAATTATCGAAAAATGCGATGCTTAGTCTTTCGCTGCATGGCTTGAAATTTTAAATAATGAAAATTGAATGTGTAAGCAGAGTAAAAGATGTATGAAAGGGTGGAAGAAAAATAATATAAGGCGGGTAGCAAATCCGTAAAGAGGAGAGTTGTCATGTTTGAAAATATTGAGCAAATGATTGATTACTGCAAGAGGGAAGAGGTAAAGACAATTGATTTCAAAGTTGTGGACCTTTCGGGAAGGTGGCACAGATTGTCCATAACATCTACAAAGCTAAGCCCCGACATAATGGAAAAGGGCATAGGTTTTGACGGTTCAAGCTACGGTTTTCTTACCGTGGAGAAGTCGGACATGGTGATGATGCCGGATGTATCGAGCGCTTATATCGACAGGTACAGAAGAAATAAGACTTTGACAGTGCTTGCCAATATTTATGAAATTAAAAATGGCAATATAGTCAGATTCGAGGATGACCCGCGATACGTTGCTGAAAAGACTGAAAAATTCATGGTGGAAAATGAAATAGCCGACGCTTGCCTCTTAGGTCCTGAATTTGAATTTTTCGTGCTTGACCATGCATCCTTCAAGACGACCAATGCACATATGGAGGTAAGGCTTGATTCTGCCCAGGCAGAGTGGAACATGGGAAATTGTAAGGAACAAAACTTGGCCGTTTCGGTTCCCGCACACGGCGGATACCATTTGGATTCGCCCTACGACAGCAGTTATGAATTCAGAAATGAGGCATGCCTCCAAGCGGAAGAAATTGGGATACCCATAAAATACCACCACTCAGAGAATGGTGGGCCTGGGCAGGTTGAAATTGAAGTCAACTTCGCGGGAATAAGGGAGATGGGGGACAGCTCCTTAAAGCTTAAAAATCTGCTGAATAATTGCGGTATGGAATTTGGGAAGACGGTTACATTTATGCCCAAGCCTTTTGTTGACGAATGTGGAAGTTCAATGCATGTGCACATAATGCTGGGCAAGGACGGGAAAAACCTCATGTACGACAAGGATGGCTATTCAGGTTTGTCAAAACTTGCCCATCACGCGATTGCCGGCATATTGACCCACATAGATGCCATAACGGCAATAGCCAACCCGTCGACCAATTCATACAAACGTCTGGTACCGGGATATGAAGCGCCAATAAGCGTTTGCTTTGGAACATCCAACAGGAGCGCATCTATAAGAATCCCGGGTTATGCAATAAGTTCCGATGAGAAGCGTTTCGAGCTCAGGTCTCCAGATGCTACAAGCAACACATACCTTGCCTATTCGGCAATAATGATGGCTGCTTTCGATGGGATAGCAAATGAAATTGACAGTTCGTCATTTGGACCTTACGACATAAATCTTTATAAATTGCCGGAAGAGGAGCAGAGCAAGATAAAATCGCTTCCCACATGCGCGCTAGATGCGGCAGACGCTCTTGAGAAAGACAACGAATTTCTTAAGAAGAGCGGCGTTTTTACAGACAACATAATCAGGAATCACGTTGCCAAAATGAGAAGCGATTACTACAAGGTCAACAGGATGCCGCATCCCATAGAGTTCGAAATGTACTTTAACGCATAAATAAAGTGCACATTTGTTAAATTTACTATAAAAAAACAGACCCCCTTGGCTTCCGGAGATTTCTTCTTCGGAAGCCAAGGGTTTTATTTGTCGGAGAAAAACTTTTGTGAAGACTTTGTTTTCCTATTTGAATATTGGGGCTAAAGGTCAAGCCTGCATTTTTCTGGAGAAAAGAATTCCTGACATGCAAAGGGCTATAATCAGCCAGAAAACCATCCTGTAGTCGTTTAATATGTCAAGAAGCGCGCCTGACGCAAGCACTCCTGTTATTGCGCCTATGCCGTAGGCCGTGAAAACGACTCCGTAATTTTGGCTGTAGTGGCTTGGACCGAAAAGCGAAATTGTAGCGCCCGGGGCTATTGCCAACCACCCGCCCAGATTGAGCCAGAAAATTGAAAATGAAACTGCGAAAGCGAGGGGGCTTCCACTGCTTGGGAAAAGCATAAGGACCGCAGCCAGCATTATGAGGGCGTACGAATAAGTCATAGCTTTTGCCACGGATGTCTTGTCTGTAAGCCATCCGAAAAGGGGCCTTCCTATTCCGTTAAAGATTGCGAACAGGGGCAAGAGGGAGTATACGGTGCCAGGCGGCAGCTCTGAAAAGCCGATTCCAACACTGCTTGTCATGCCGATCATCATGAGGCCGATTGTGGCACCTATGAAAAAATTGACGTATAGGGTTTTGAATTCCTTGGAATTGATCATTTCTTTTGTGTTCATGCCCTTATCGTCTATTTCTGAATGGCTTTTTGTTTCTTCCTTTGGATAGCGTAGAGGGAATGACAGAAGGGGCAGGAGAATGCCGAAAGATAGACCCAAAACCATAAATGTTTTCATGGGGCCGATTGAAACAATCAACTGCCTTGCCGCTGGGGCGGTAACAAGCGGTGAAAGCCCGAAGCCTACAAGGACAAGTCCAACTGCAAGTCCCTTGTTTTTGGGGAACCATTTGGCAATTATGGCAAGGGGGACTCCGTAGGCGATTCCTACTCCTGTTCCGCTGACAACTCCGTAGAAAAAGGTGAAGATAAGGATATTTGGTGCCAAAGCTGCTGAAATCCAACCAAGAGCTATTAAGGCGCCGCCTGCAGAGATTACGAGTTTAGGGCTGTACCTGTCAAGGAATTTTCCGGAAATAAACATGAACAAAGCATAAAATGCCAGGGAAGTCATGTATGGAAGTCCGCTGAGGGTAGATCCTATTCCATAAAGCTCTTCTATATGGAGCCTGAATACACTCCATGAATAAACAGTTCCCAGGCATATCATTATTAAAAAACCTAAAACGATATAGAGTTTTCCTTGTGAAGATATGGATGTTGCATTTTTTTCGGACATTATATTTCTCCTTTTGCAAGCTCTTTGTATTTTTGCTGTTTTCATAATATATGGCGCAGTTTCAAACATGTATTTTTTTATTGATTTATAAGTCTATAAAAAAGTTTAGTGAAAAGCAAGCGCTTTTTTGGCTTTTTTTATTGGTATAAAATCCATTTTTGCTTTTGCACTGTTTTATAAGTTCAATATACCCATTCAAGTATGTTGTGTAACGGAATTAAACTTTTGGGATTGCTTGACCGACAAATCTATATTTATTACAATTAACGAATAATGATTTGGAAAGGGAACATATGAAAAGTAAAAAAAATATCGGGTTTATATTTGCGGGAATTCTTATGATTTTAGCAGTTGCTTTAATGCTCGACACAAGTATGCAGAACAAGCCTCAATCGACGAGAGAACTGTTGACAATGGAGGAGAAGGCTTGGCTTTATGAGCAAGGTTCTTTAATATATTCGGCGGATGACAATGCTCCTCCCCTGCGTTTTGTCGATGAAAGCGACAAGCAGTACAAAGGTGTTGTGGTGGACTATGTGAGTCTTCTATCCCTCGAGCTTGGAGTAAATATAGAAGTGCGTCCCAAGCTTTGGCAGGAGGCTCTCAGGAGTCTGTCCGAAGGGGAAACAGATATGTGCGATATGTTTAAAAGTCCTGAACGTTCAGAAGTTTTTCTTTTCAGCGACCCCATATACAATCTCAGGGCTGTTCTTGTAACAAGGGACAATCCTGGACATATTGACGAGATGACATTTGCAACGCAGAAGGGGGATTACTTGAATGAATGGCTTTTGGAAAATTATCCGGAAATAGAGATTGTATACACAGACAATGTCAGTGAAGCAGTAGACCTTCTCTTAGCCGGGGAAGTTGAAGCGGTTGCAGGTGATGAGCCGGTAGTTCTGTACCAGATTAAAGAAAAGAATGCTGAAGACAAATTGCAGATAATGGAAAGACCTCTGTATGAGAACGAGGTGGTTTTTTCTATTCCAAAATCAAAACCTGAGCTTTTGCCAATTTTAAACAAGGGAATTGCGGCTCTTGCGGAAACTGACCAGCTTGAGAGAATTCAGCAAAAGTGGTTTGGAATATCTACACCAATAGTGCAAGAGCCCGACATGAGCAGAAAGATCAAATATATCTTTGCAGGGGTGGGCATGTTGATTGTATTGATGACAGGAATGGCATATTGGAACTATTCTCTTCAAAGCGAAGTCGAGAGGCGAACAAAGGAAGTTATCAGCAGCAAGGAAAACCTGAGGTTGACACTCGACGGAATGAAGCAGTTTATTGTGCTGTTCAACATGCGATTGGAGACGGCCAACATAAACAAACCTTTTTTAGATTATCTTGGATTGACCCGTTCCGAGGCGAGGGGAGAGGTTTGCAGTGAAATATTCAAGGGATTCAAACCGATGGACATAACATCGATGATAAGGGATTGTGTTGAATCAGAAAGCGGATTGGAAAAGGAAATTTCAGTAGGCAAGGATTATTATATGCTTCAAATTTATCCATTAAAGAATGACGAAGGCAAACTGAAAAACATACTTGTTGTCCTTTCAAATGTCACCAGGGAAAAGAACAATGAAAGACAATTGCTGCAGGCGGGTAAAATGGCTGCAATAGGACAGTTGGTTGCTGGCATGGGACATGAGATAAGAAATCCACTGGGAATAATAAGAAATCACAGTTTTATTCTAAGATCGTTGGAACCAAATGAAAAAACGGAAAAATCTCTTGATTATATAGATAACGCCGTTGAAAGAGCTAATCGAATAATTGGAAATTTACTTGAATTTTCAAGACTTACGGATGACTCAAAGCAAAATATCGGCCTGAAAAAGCTGATTTCCGGAATATTCGACTTGGAGAGCAAGACATTGATGAAGAAAAATATACGCTACGAGATTAATTGTGACGGTGACTTGTATTTTAGATCAAACAGAGAGGCGCTCAAACATATTTTTATAAATCTTATATCAAATGCCGTAGATGCCATAGGAGAAGACGGATTAATTAGGGTGTCGGCTGCGGAAGATGAAAATAATGTCAAAATGACAGTTGAGGATTCAGGTAATGGGATATCCGAAGATGAAATAGAAAATATTTTTAATCCATTTTATACGACCAAGGGTCCGGACAAGGGTACAGGGCTGGGCTTGTATATAGTATATAACGAGATAAAAAAACTAGGCGGGGCTGTTTATGTTGAGAGCTCTTGCGAAGATGGGACTGCATTTATGATAATATTTCCAAAAGGTGGAGAGGTGAAGAATAATGAACGATTCAGTTAAGTTGCTCATAGTAGACGATGAAATAGAATATAGAGAAACATACCGCATGCTTTTGGAAAACAGGGGTTTTATTGTCGGAGAGGCGGGCAGCGCCGATGAGGCTTTGGATATTTTGTCCAAGGAGTATTATCCTATAGTTATTTCGGATGTGATAATGCCAGGAAAAGACGGACTTTATCTGCTTGACAGAATTAAAAGCAAATATGGGGGAAGTGTTGAAGTAATAATTGTAACCGGATATGGAAGCATAGAAAATGCAGTTAAGGCCATAAGGGTCGGCGCTTTGGGATATTTCATAAAAAGCGGAAATCCGGATGAGCTTTTCAGGGAAATTGATAAGGCAAGAAGATTGGTTCAATTTGAAAAGAAGAAGGAACTCGAAGAACGCAGCAGCGGGTCGGGTTTATTTTTGCACCAATCTGAAAATCCGCGAATACGCAAGATACTTGAGGATATACAAACACTTTCCAAGTCATCGTGCAATGTTCTTATTACCGGAGAATCCGGAGTTGGGAAAGAAATTTTCGCAAAACACATACACGACAGCAGTGAAGTTGAAGACGGAATTTTTATGGCTACGAATTGCCAGGCATTTTCGGAAAACCTGCTTGAGGCAGAATTGTTTGGGCATGAAAAGGGGGCTTTTACGGGAGCGGCTGCAAAAAGGATAGGACGTTTTGAAGAAGCTAATGGAGGAACAATGTTTCTTGATGAAATAGGTGAAATTTCTCAAAGCACCCAGGTGAAACTTTTGAGAGTCCTGGATAATAGATATATAGAAAGGATTGGGTCAAACAAGAAAATACCTGTCAATTTCAGGTTGATAAGCGCTACAAACAGAAACTTGCAGGAGGAGATATCTGATGGAATTTTTCGTGAGGATCTTTACTACAGGATAAACACCGTGACGATTGAAATTCCGCCTCTGAGGGAACGGCGTGAGGATTTGGAAGGAATGATTGGTTTTTTTGTCAAACTTTTAAGCAGCGAAATAAAAAAGGACATAAAGGGTCCTACTGCAGATACTATGAATTACCTTCTTGAATATGATTATCCAGGGAATGTAAGGGAGCTAAAAAATATAATAGAAAGATTGATAGTTCTTTCGAAGGATGGATATTTGAGAATAGAAGAGGTTGAAGAGGGAAACGCCAAGAGGTGTGGTCAAAAGAAAGCGGCAACAAGCGAAATTCTCCCCTACAAGGAAGCTAAGCGTAGATTTGAAAAGGAGTATATTGCTCGGGTTTTGTCGGCAAATGAAAACAATATAACAAAGGCGGCACAACTTATGAAAATAAGCAGACGCCAATTGTTCAATAAAATAAGAGAATACAAGCTGAAACAGTGAAAGCAAAAACAATGTCAAGAAAAAGTTGGCATTGTTTTTGCATTAATATAGAGTGATAATAAAATAAGGAGGCTGAGAAAATGAATAAAGCAACAAAAGGCACTTGGGTTGAGATTGAGAATGTTGTTCTCGAGGTGGGACAGCGTGCCCCACAGGTGCCGAAAGATACTAAAAACACGCCTTTGATTATGTGGACAAAAGGTCTTTTGATTGACAAAGAGGCAGAAATAGGCCAAGAGGTTGAGGTGGAAACATTGTCAGGAAGGTTGGCCAAGGGCAAGATGACTGATGTGAATCCGCGTTTTGAACATGATTTCGGTAAACCTGTTGATGTTCTTGTTGAAACTGGAATATCATTAAAAAAAGAAATAGGAGGTATCCGATGAGGGATTTGACATACGGAGCGGTAATGGGCCGAAAGAATGAAATAATGAAAAAAGCGGTAGGAATCGATTACAGTGAGTTTGAATTTGGAAAAATAGGTTTTGACTATGAAAAGATGATGAATAATGTTGCCTATGAAATGGAGGACATGATAAAGATTCAGAAAGAGACAAAGGTTGGAAACACACCTCTTTTTGAACTGCACAACATAAATCGTTTGATCAATGCTAATTCTGCTGAAGGCAAAGGCGGACGTATTTTCATAAAGGATGAAGCGGCGAATGCATCTGGTTCCTTTAAAGCAAGAAGAGCAGCTATATCGGTTTATCATGCGCAAAAAATGGGCTACAAGGGGGTAATCGCTGCAACAAGCGGAAACTATGGCGCGGCAGTTGCGTCACAGGCCGCGCAGCGAGGGCTTAAGTGCATCATAGTTCAAGAGGTTTTTGATTCGCAGAAGAAGGGGCAGCCTGAAATTATAGAAAAGGCCAGAAAGTGCGAAGCTTTTGGGGCCGAGGTAATTCAGCTTACCGTAGGGCCCGAATTGTTTTACACATTCCTTAAACTTCTTGAAGAGACTGGCTTTTTCAATGCGTCTCTCTATACTCCATTTGGAATTGCAGGAGTTGAAACATTGGGCTATGAAATAGCTGAGCAGATGAAATCGATGCAAGGGCACTATCCCGACTACGTAGTTGCAACCCATGCAGGAGGAGGAAATCTTACAGGGACAGCGAGAGGACTTATAAAGGGGGGAGCGAAAAGCTGCAAAGTATTCGGCGCATCAGTTGATCTTAAAGGTCTTCATATGGCATCGGACAGGGACTTCAATAGAAAATCATTCACAACAGGACATACGGGTTTTGGAATTCCCTTTGCCACTCAACCAGACCGAGCCGATGTTCCCAGAAATGCCGCCAGGGTTCTTAGATACATGGACAGATATCTTACGGTTACACAGGGAGAAGTTTTTTATGTTACAGAGATGCTTGCGCAAATCGAAGGCATAGAAAGAGGCCCGGCGGGAAATGTTTCTTTGGCAGCCGCCATATCGCTTGCGATGGAGGTGAATGAGGGTGAAATTATTGTCGTCCAGGAGACTGAATATACAGGAGCAGGCAAACATCCTATGCCTCAACTTACTTTCGCCAGAGAAAATGGAATAAAGATATACAGAGGTGAAATACAAGAAAATGTTCCGGGTGAAACAATAGTTCTTCCCAATCAATTCTCGCAGATAAATGCAAAAGAGCTTGATTTGAATAAAATGAAAGAAAGATATATTGATAATGTAACCAAAGGCTACAAGTATGAAGATTTGACTGAAGATGATGTTAAATATCTTGAAGAGGAAATTCGTGTTGACAGAATCGATATAGAAAAAGCAATGAACAAATAAATCCATAGCCATGAAATATTTTTCCACCAGGAAATTTATTTCATGGCATTTTTTTTCATGAAACGCAAAAATCACTTTAATTGTGTTGAAAAATACTGTTTTTATAGATGAATATCTTGGCACGACAATTGCGACTATTATATTTGCACTTAAAAATTTAGGAGGTATATAGCATGAAAGACAAGAAACTCGAGTTTTACGGCGGCGAATGGATGTCCTTTATTCCATTTATTGTTTTCCTTGTACTCATCGTAATGACTACATTTGTTGCAGGTTCTATTTCCAACGGAGCTCTTTGGATTCCGGCCTTCATGGCCATGATTGTTGCATTTTTCTTTGCAAAGGACAAAAAAATCTTCAGCGAAACAATAATAAGCGGAATGGCAAGCAGAGAGGCTATAATTCCTGTGGTTTGTTGGATCTTTGCAGGAGTATTCTCAAGAATACTTAGAGAATCGGGCCTTGCAGGAGGAATAGCCGGAATGGCTGCCAACATCGGTATAAGCGGGACCTTGTTTGTGGTGGTTTCATTTATTGCATCTGCTGTATTTGCAACTGCATCAGGAACTGGATTTGGGACAATTGCAGCTGGAATGGGAGTTCTTTATCCTGCAGGAGTTGCGCTTGGGGCTCACCCGGCACTGTTAGCAGGTTCAATTATATCCGGAGGAGCATTTGGAGACAATATGGCTCCTGTTTCGGATACTACAATTTGCTCGGCGACATCGCAGGGAGTTGATGTGCCCGGCGTTGTCAAGTCAAGGCTGAAATACGCATTAACTGCGGGGGCAATAACCATCGTGGGAATAATTATATTTGGAATGACTTCGAGTGGCACAGGCAACCCTGTGGGCCCAATAGAATATGAATCGATAGCCCTTTGGATGCTTGTTCCTGTAGCGCTTACGATTTATGTTGCAGTCAAGTCTGGTGATATAATAGTCGCCACTACTATCGGAAGTGTTATGGCAGGATTTACTGCTGTGCTTACAGGCATAATGGATTTCATACAAATAGATCCGGGTTCGGAAGTTACAAAGAAAGCTTTGTTCAGGGTAGTAGGGGAAGGCCTTGACAGAACCGTTGATGGTGTAATTTATACCGGAATAAACAGCATGATCCAGGTTGTGCTATTAGCGATTCTTCTTTTTGGCTCTATTGCGATCATGAGAGCTGGTCATGGGGATGTAAAACTTTTGAAATCACTTGGAAAGGTTGCCAAGACTGCAAAAAGTGCTGAAATGTCAATAGCGGGAATGATTGTTACTCTTTCTGCACTTATGGGTCTGAATGCACCTGCCATATTGGCTATTGGATCTTCATTTGCCAAACCTCTTTCAAGAAAGCATGGAATCAGCCCATATAGGACAGCAAACTTGCTGGATGCAATTTCCTGTACATTGGTCTATTCCTTGCCATGGACACCTGCCATCATATACACCATAAGCTTTACAAGGGACAGCGCTTATCCTTTGACTGCTACACAGGTGACACCGTTTGTGTTCTATGCGGGAGCTATGCTTGTTGTAATGATTGCCAGCATATTCCTTGGTATAGGCAGGGATGACAACATGAATGGAAGAACCATAGCTGACTTTGAAAAAGAAGAAAAGGCAATGTAGATTTTTAAAAGTAGTATTATATTCTTAAAAAGCACAGAATCCATTATTAGACAATAAATGGATTCTGTGCTTTTTTTTAAAAAACATATGTCAAAAAATTTAGAAAATAAAGAAAAAATGATATAATTCTATATAATACAACTTTCAAGCTGAGGAGGGATTACATGGACAGCGTGAAAATCATTTCTGGAAATTGCAAAGGTTGTGGATACTGTGTGGTGGTTTGTCCTAAAAAAGTTCTGGAAATAGGGGAATCTTCTAATAAAATGGGTTACAGGTATGCCACCGTAGCCAGGCCGGATGACTGCATAGCGTGCAAACTTTGCGCGGTTATGTGTCCGGATTCTGCCATAGAAATATTCGAATAGGAGGTAAGCAGATGAAAAAACATTTTATGAAAGGCTGCGAGGCGATTGCGGAAGCGGCTCTAAGAGCCGGATGCACATTTTTTGCGGGCTATCCCATAACGCCTCAAAACGAGATTCCCGAGTACATGTCAAAAGAGCTGCCTCGATATGGCGGAGTTTTTGTTCAAGGGGAAAGTGAAGTGGCTTCTGTCAATATGGTTCTTGGTGCGGCGGCTACAGGAGCGAGGGCTATGACATCTTCGTCGGGACCGGGAATAAGTTTGAAATCTGAAGGGATATCATACATAGCCGGATCAAGGTTGCCGGCTGTTATTGTCAGTGTTATGAGGGGTGGCCCAGGATTGGGTTCCATAATGCCGGCCCAGCAGGACTATCTGCAGGCTACCAAAGCTTCGGGTCATGGCGGATTCAGAATGATGGTTTTTGCGCCGTCCACCATACAGGAAGCTGTAGACTATACCCACAAGGCCTTCGACTATGCAGACAGGGACAGAAATCCTGTAATGATACTTGTAGACGGATGTTTGGGGGCCATGATGGAACCGGTTATTTTGCCCGAATACCACGACAACTGCAACAAGCAGGAGGACTGGGTTCTCGACGGATGCCGTCAAAGGGAGCCGAGGACTGTTTTGTCAGTATCCCTTACGGGGGAGCCCCAGGAGCAATTCAATATTGAGATGGCAAAACTTTATGAGTCATGGGCAGGGAAAGACACAGAAGTGGAGCTTTACGAAATGGATGACGCGGAAATCGTTTTGGCCGCATACGGCACGAGCGCCAGAATAGCCAAAACTGCAATAGACACGCTCAGGGATGAAGGAGTAAAGGTTGGGCTGGTCAGGCCAATCACCTTGTATCCCTTCCCTTACGAGGTTTTTGAAAATCTTGACTACAAAAGGGTCAAGCATGTGCTTGATGTGGAAATGTCCATACCGGCGCAGATGGTTGACGATGTAAGGCTGGGAGTTTTAAGGCGGGCTGAAATATCAACTTTTGGAAGGTCCGGAGGTGTCATCATAGGAGTGGATGAAATCGTTTGTGAAGTAAGAAGAATTGCTGAAGGGGGGGCTTTTAATGGATAAAATCTATGGAAGGCCGGAGTCTATAAAGAACAGGGTAAGCACGTACTGCCCGGGCTGTCTACATGGAGTTGCAAACAAAATAGTGGCTGAGGTTCTGGATGAGTTGGAACTCAGAGAAAAAACGATATGCGTTTTGCCTGTCGGGTGCGGGACACTAGGACTCTTTTATTGGAATGTAGACATGATAAGCTCCGCCCATGGAAGGGCTCCTGCGGTTGCAACGGGCATAAAGAGATGCACGCCCGATAAATTCGTGTTTTGCTATCAGGGAGACGGGGACCTTGCCGCAATAGGCCTTTCGGAAATAATGCATGCCGCCAACCGTGGAGAGAACATATCCATTATTTTTGTAAACAACAGCATTTACGGAATGACCGGGGGACAGATGGCTCCCACGACTCTCGAGGACCAGTATTCTACAACCACGCAGAAGGGCAGAAACCCCATTACCGAAGGCTATCCTATGAAGATGTGCGAAATAATATCCGGCCTTGAGGCGCCCAAATATGTTGCCAGGTTTTCCATGGATTGCCCAAAGAACATAATAAAGGCAAAGGCGGGCATCAAGAAAGCCTTTGAGCTGCAGATAGAGAAGAAAGGGTTTTCCTTTGTCGAGCTCATGTCCAACTGCCCGACCAACTGGGGTGTGACCCCGCTTGAGAGTCTTGAATGGATGCGCCAAAACACACTCAAGGTCTTTCCTCTCGGAGTTTACAAGGAGGTGGAGTGATATGAAAAGCAGTCTCATCATAGGTGGTTTTGGCGGTCAGGGAATAATGCTGATGGGAAAACTCCTGGGCTATACGGCTTGCGAAGAAAGGCTTGAAGCTACATTTCTGCCTTCATATGGACCGGAACAGCGTGGGGGAACTGCAAATTGCCGGGTGGTTCTTTCGGATAAAAGGATAGGCTCACCCATAGAACCCAAAGTAGATGTTCTGATAGCAATGAACGAACCGTCGCTTGAAAGATTTGAGGAAGCGGTAAAAAACGACGGTGTGATTTTTGTCAACAGCAGCATAACTTCAAGAGAAACGTCATTCGGTGCGAAGGCTTTTTATGTTCCTGCCGATGATATAGCATATAAAATTGGTTCCAAGAAGGTAGCCAACATAGTAATGCTAGGTGCATATATGGCAAAGGCTGGAATTTTGAGCGAAAGAGCTCTTGAGGCTGTGCTGAATGAAAAATTGGCCAAAAGGCCTGAACTGCTTGAAATGAACCGTTTGGCTTTATTAAGAGGGGCGGAAGTTGTTTGACCTATACGGAAAAATCCCCCGTTTGACCGGGGGATTTGTTTGTTTATGATATGAAAAATGTTATTATGAGGCAAGATTAACTGCTTTGCAAATTGGATTTGATTAAAGGAGGAAGCCAGCCATGTATTTGCAAACAATAGCTCTTCATCTGTTCAGACAATTGGCTGTCTTTTTTATTTTCATATATCTTTTCAGCAGGTACAAGGTTTTCAGAAAGATAATGACGAATGAGACGCCCCGTATTTCAGAGCGGATTTTTCTGATTGTTTTTTTTAGCGGCATATCCATTCTGGGAACGTACACTGGCGTTCCGGTAAAGAATGCCATAGCCAATACAAGGGCTGTAGGGATAATAGTATCCGGGTTGGTTGCGGGTCCGGTAGTTGGGACGATTGTTGGGATGATAGTAGGAATACACAGGTATTTTATCGGGGGATTGACAATAATGGCCGCTTTGATATCCGCCGTCGGCCAAGGAATGCTTTCAGGATATCTTAGCAAGTGGATAAGCAAGCGTAGCCACTACTGGTTTGCGGGTTTCATGATAGGAGGAACGCTGGAAATTTTGCATATGCTGGTTGTAATTGCAATCACCCGCCCCATAGAACCGGCTTTGGAACTAGTCCAGGTCATAGGGCCTCCTATGATTGTTGTAAATGCTTTTGGAGTAATGGCATTTTTGGCCATTCTTGAAAATGTGTATAATGAACAGGAACGCATACAGGCAAACGCTGCGGAAAAGGCATTACAGATTGCCAACTTGACTTTGCCGGTGTTGAGAAAAGGGCTCAATTACAGTACCGCGGAAGAGTTGGTAAGAATAATTTTTGACAGGGTAGAGGGGTTTGAGGCTATCTGCGTTGTTTCCAGAAAAAAAATCCTCGCTTCCATATTGGCTTCAGACAAAGGAATATTTCCTGAAAAGGGCCAAGAGCTTACTTCCGACAGTGTTCTGCGGGTTATAGAAACGGGCGAGGCTGGAATTGTTCCAAGGAGTTTTGAAGCTTCAAGCAGCAAAAAAATTACGGATTATACAAAAGTCATCGTTCCGCTAAAAGAGGAGACGGTAGTAGTCGGAGCCCTAATAATGTACAAGCCCGGATTCGGAGGGGTTACCGTATTTGAATTGGAGCTTGCAAGGGGGCTTGCGCGTCTTATATCAACCCAATTGGAAATAAGTAAAATGCACCACAATGCTCAACTTGTTTCCCAGGCAGAAGTCAAGGCCCTGCAGGCGCAGATAAATCCGCACTTTCTTTTCAATGCAATAAATACGATAGTTTACTACTGTATGACGGATGCCGAAAAAGCAAAGGATTTGATGATTTTTCTTGGAGAGTTCTATAGAAGCAATTTGACGGATTTCAAGCACAGGGTGGATATTGAAACGGAAATCCGCCATGTGAATGCCTATGTCAGAATCGAAATGGCTCGTTTCGGAGAAAGGCTCAAGGTGAATTACCATATCAAGGAAGGAAAGGATTGCCTAATACCGCCTTTGATTCTTCAGCCTCTTGTTGAAAATGCAATAAAGCACGGCGTTTTGCCTAAAAAAGAAGGCGGAAAAATAGACATATCGAGCCGAATTGAAGCCGGGCGGCTGATACTTGTTGTGGAGGATGACGGAGTCGGTACGGACATGGAAAAAATAAGAGGGATACTGAAGTATGATCCGCACCGAAAAAGCATAGGCCTATACAATGTTTTCAGCAGAATGAAGAACATCTACAATGAAAATGTCATGCGGGTTGAAAGCGAGCCGGGAAAGGGAACTAAAGTCACAATATCAATACCGATTGAAGAAGGAGCTGTTCAAGAGTGAGGATACTCATAGTTGACGATGAATTCCCTGCAAGGGAGATTCTGAAGATGTTTATAAACGAGATAACGGATATAGACGAAATACACGAGCGCGAGGACGGGCAGGAGGCGGTCGATTTTCTGAAAAAACACGAGGTTGATTTGGTCATGCTGGACATCCATATGAGCGTCAAGGATGGTTTGGCCGCCGCGGAAGAGATAAACAAGCTCAAGAATCCTCCACTTATAGTGTTTACGACCGGGTATGGAGAATATGCCCTGAAGGCATTCGAGAAAAAGGCTGTCGACTATATAATGAAGCCTTACTCGAAAGACCGTCTTAAGCAGACCTTCGAACGAATAGCGGAATTGGGAGTGGGGGCATGCTCGCGAGGGGATATGGACAATTGGTATATGAAAATGGGAAAGATTCCTGTTTGGTCAAAAGACCGCCTGCTGGTGATAAGCGTGCATGACATACTCTTTGTCACTCCGCACAGCAAGGGCAAGGTGACGCTGTTTACACGGGATGGAGAGTTTGTCTACAAGGCGAATCTTGGAAGCCTCGAAAAATGTTTCGAGTCTGAATCTTTTCTCAGGGTCCACAAGAGCTATGTGGTGAATCTGGAGGAGATAGAGGAAATTATGCCGTGGTTCAACAGCACCTATATGCTTTCAATGAAAAACTACGGCGGGGACAATATTCCTGTGAGCAGGCACTACATCAGGGAATTTAAAAAGGCAACCGGAATAGAATAGAAGCCCTGCAACTTGGGGAATGAAAATGGACTCTTGGGTCCATTTTTTTTTATGTTGAAGAAACCGGGCATTGGCCACTAGAAAGTCGTGTTATTTTTATGACAGGCAAGCTTCATCGCCGTCGGAGAAGTGGCCAATCTTTGGCGGCAGGAATTTATCTATTCATTTGAAACATAATTTATGGGAGGTGCTGTAGTGGTAATTTTTGGTGGAATGATATTGTCGATTTGCATGTTTTTAGGTTTGTTTGTAGGTGATTTGCTTGGAAAAGCCATTGGAGTCAAGGGCAATGTCGGCGGTATCGGATTTGCGATGTTGCTGTTGGTTGTAGTGGTAGAATATTTGCTTAAGAACGACATGATTTCTCAGAAGGCGCAGGACGGAATATACTACTGGCGGTATATGTACATACCACTCGTTGTAGCGATGGCATGCAGGCAAAATGTTGTTGCAGCACTCAAGGGCGGACCTGTAGCAATAATATCCGGCGTTCTTGTTGTTATAGTACTCTTCTTGCTTGTTCCTTTGGTAACCAGACTTATACCGAAAAGCAAAATGGAATCTATAGATGAAGAGGAGGCGATCTAATGAATTTTATTGATATTGCTGTTGGCATATTTGTTAAATACGGATTGGTTATGTCCTTCATAACAATCGGAGCCATAATGGCTGTTTCAATCAAGCTTTCTGAAATGACAAACAAGCGGATTGCGGGATCGGCAATCGCCATAACAATCGGTCTGGTGCTTGCTTACTTCGGAGGTACATACGCCGGCGGATCTCACGGATTGGCGGACATTGCATTTTTCTCCGGAATTGGAGTAATGGGCGGCAAGATGCTTTTGAACTACGGGATCGTAGCAACAGCAATGGGCGTTCGTTTTGAAGAAATAAAAAAAGTCGGGTTCGCAGGCGTGCTGTCGCTCTTTGTGGGTGTATTCGCAGCTTATGGCGTTGGCGCACTTGTAGCATACGCTCTTGGATACCATGATCCTGTCGAGGTTTGCACGATAGCTTCAGGCACAACAGGATTCCTGATTGGTCCGGTAGTCGGGGAAGCCCTCGGAGGATCTTCGGCAGCGGTTACAATCGGCGTTGCATCGGGCGTGCTCAAGGCAGTTATAGTCATGATTGTCACTCCTTATGTAGCAAAAAGAATTGGACTTGACAACCCTCAAACAGCAATGGTGTTCGGAGGAATACTCGGTACTACAAGTGGAACTGTTGCCGGCTTGGCAGCGACCGATGTCAGATTGGTGCCATACGGAGCAATGACTGCGACATTCTTCTCGGGTCTTGGAGTTCTTCTTTGCCCGTCGGTCATGTTCTTATTGACAAAAATGATTCTGGGATAGCTGACTGCATCTGCCGGAGGCTGAAGGTTCTAGCTTCCGGCAGCTTGTTTGATTGATTCGGCAATACGGGAGGGATGCTATGAAAATTTACGTGCTTACAGACAACCATGCGCTCAGAAATTTTGATGCGGAGTGGGGATTGTCATTCTTCATCGAGGTTGACGGCAAAACGATTCTTTTCGACTATGGAAATACGGATCTTTATGTAAAGAACTCGATAAAACTTGGACTTGACATTTTCAATGCCGACTACTTTGTTTTAAGCCACGGACATTGGGACCATGGGAACGGTTTGGTGCATTTGCCTAAAGGCAAACTGATTTGCCATCCGGGTTCATTCATAAAAAGATATCGCGGAAGCACATATCTGGGTTTGCCCTACACGTACGAGCAAGCCGATGAGAAATTTCAACTCGACATGCACAGCGAAGCGTATGAATTTACCGAAAACATTTTTTTCATGGGGACTGTTCCTAGAGTTACATCGTTTGAGTCCAAAGGTACAGACCAGATTCTCGAGAGCGGGGAACTCGATCTTGTTGAGGACGACTCCGGGATTGCAATAAAAACGGAAAAAGGGCTCGTGGTAATTTCGGGATGCGCTCACGCAGGCATTTGTAATACAATCGAACACGCCAAAGAGATCACCGGAGAGGACAATGTCTATGCTGTCCTCGGAGGATTTCATTTGAAGGGTGGAGATGAATTGACCGAATTGACCATCGAATATTTGAAGAAGCAGGATATTGAGTTTATCAGCACAAGTCATTGCACGAGATTTCCCGCATTGGTCGAGTTTGCTAACGCTTTTGGAAGCAGTCCATTCGAAACTGGACAGATTTTGGAACTTTGATAGAAAAGGCAGGTGGCGATATGCCAAGCGCATTGGAAGGAATAAAAATATTGGATTTGGGGCATGTGTTGGCGGCTCCGTTTTGCACTATGATTTTGGCTGATTTGGGAGCTCAAGTAATAAAACTGGAATCACCCATTGGAGACGACTCCAGGCAGTTTGGCCCATTTATAGGGGAAGATAATGGAAAAGGGAAACAGAGTGGTTATTTTATAAGTATAAACAGAAACAAAAAAAGCATGTGCGTCAATTTGAAAAAGCCTGAAGGGAAAGCGCTGCTCAGGGACTTGATTAAGAAATGCGATGTGGTAGTGGAAAACTTCAGACCTACAACAATGAAGAAATTGGGTTTTTCATACGAGGAAATGAAGGAAATCAATCCGGCAATAATATATTGTTCCATATGCGGATTTGGACATGACGCATTACCGGAAAATGCGGAAAAGCCGGCATACGACATGGTGGCACAAGCTTACAGCGGTCTGATGAGCATAACCGGACACGAAGGTTTTTCTCCTTGTAGGGTGGGTACATCTGTTGGCGACATAGTGGCGGGACATCAGGCCGCGATAGGAATACTTGGAGCCCTCAATTACAGAGACCGCACCGGCAAAGGTCAGTATGTAGACATATCGATGGTGGACGGATTGGTATACATTATGGAAAATGCCATCGCCCGCTATACTATAAAAGGGGAGGTTCCTCAACCATTGGGATCGGCGCATCCAACAATAACGCCTTTTCAGGCTTTTAAAACGAAGGACAGCTGGATAATTACTCCGATAGGTAACGATTCGCTGTGGAAGAATTTTTGCAAGGCTCTCAGCATTGAAGAACTCGCTGAGGATGATCGCTTTGCGACCAATCCTATGAGAACCGTTAACAAGGTTGAGCTTGAAAAAATAGTTTCAATTGTATTGGAAGCAAAGACTACAGATGAGTGGGCGTCAATCTTCGATGAATATAAATTGCCTTATTCCAGAATTAACGATGTAGAACAGGTTGTAAACGACGAGCAGATAAACTATAGGAAAATGATTGTCGAGATTGACCAGCCCAAGGTCGGCCCTATGAAAATCATAGGAACGCCTTTCCACATGACTGAAACTCCGGGAGAGGTTCGGAGTCCGGCGCCGCTTCTTGGAGAGCATACCGAAGAGATGCTTAGGGAGCTTCTGCAAATGGAACCGGAAGTGATTGAATTGCTTCGCCAATCGGAAACAATATTTTAAGAGGTGTATCAGAAACCACAATATATAAGATTACACGAAGAACTGTCGCTTCGCCTAGAGCGGCGGTTTCTTTGCGTCGAGGAGCTGGTTTTTTCTATTGTAGACAGGTATTTATTGCCGCTCTTCATTGATATATGGGGGGCGGCATGATATACTGTGCATGGAATCAATCAAAAAAATGCTTTGTTTAAGGGAAAAGGGTGCAAAGCCCTTGCTGTAGTCGCAGCTGTAACCGGGGATGGAAACCGAAAATTGCCACTGTACTCGAATGTATGGGAAGGTTCGGCCAAACAGATGATCCGGAAGCCAGAAGACCTGACTGAGTGTTTTTCAAATCTGCTCCGGCTCTGAGGGATTGAAAAAATACAGATCTTGATCTAAAGGCTGTTTTTCTATCCCAAAAGGCAAGAACTGTATGAATCTCTCTCCAAATCGGAGGGAGTTTGTTGTTTTTTTGGAGGAATACATAATGAGAAAAAAAATGATTGCAGCGGCTTTGGCTGTTATGTTTCTTTTGTCGGGATGCGCCGAAAATGAAATGGCACAGCCGGAAAATCGGCAACTCACAATTCTTGTGACAAGGGACTACGGACGGGAAATTCTTGCGGAAAGGTCCGTTTATCCATCCGAAGGCGATACGGTCATGGACCTTATGCAGGACAATTTTACCGTTGAGACTGCATACGGAGGCGGCTTTGTAAACGCAATAGACGGCTTGAAGTCGGGCTATACCGGAAAAGGAAGTAGCCAAAAGAAAGGAACAAAAAAAGACTGGTTTTATTATGTAAACGGAGTGATGGCGGAGATTGGTGCGGATCAATATATGTGCGATGAAGCCAATGCTGTTTCGTGGGACTTTCACGATTGGGGCGGAGACATGTACGTGAAGACTCGAATAAACGCCTGGCCGGAAAGGCTCAAGGGAAGAAGCGTCGAAATGGCATTCGGACAGACTTTTGAAAAAGATGCGGTCAGAATAAGGGAAGCCTTCGAAGAGGCGGGAGGAAGAGTAGCAGAATCAACTGTGGAATCTCTTGATATGGAAGACCTTGAAAAAGACGCTTTGTTTGTGGGGACATGGCAAGATGCAAATAAAAACGAATTTATAAAGGGAGTTTTTGAAAACCGCGAAAAGGCGGGAATATATTCCTATTTCAATGAAAAAGGACTTATGCTTTTCGACAACAATGGAGAAATAACGGCAACAAGGCAAAAAGGCGCAATAGCCGCATCTGTGCAGAAGGCTTACGGGTCTGAGGCTTCGGTCCTTCTGTTAGTCGGAAACGAGGTATCAATGATAGAAAAAATTGTAGATGTATTTTTGGACAGAGAGTCAGCCAAGGGCGCTTTCGGAATTGCTGCTACTGAGGAAGGTGTTTGCTATGTGCCATAAACTTCATCCGGCAAATGCCATGCTTTTGCTGGCTGTTCTTATTTCTGCCACACTTTTGGTCAGTCATCCTGTCCATTCCGCCTTGCTTGTATCGGTTCTGTCTTTTTCTGTGGCAGCCTTTGGCGGGGCCGGGGAACTGAAGGGATTGCTGAAGTTTTGGATAGTTACCGGAATTATGATTCTAATAATTAATCCGCTCGTTTCAACACAGGGCCACACCGTATTGTTTCGCACGGTTCTTCCCATTGCGGGCAGGATTAGGATAACGGTTGAATCGCTTGCTTTTGCAGGACTTATGGTCTTGAGGCTTTTTTCCATGGTTTTGGTGATAAAGCTTTTCGGACTTTCTATAGACAGGGACGATTTTTTCGGATACCTGTCGCGTTACATGAACAAGCTGGTGCTTACAATGAGCATGACTGTAAACATGATCCACAGGCTGAGGGTGGAAATACAGAGAGTAAGTGAAGTGATGGCCATGAGGGGCCTGGATTTGAAATCCGGAGGTTTGGTAAAAAGGACAAGGGCCTATTACCCCATGATAAAGGTAGTGCTCATAAGTTCTTTGGAAGGGTCTGTAAACCGGGCCGAGGCGCTTTATTCCAGGGGCTACGGAAAGGGCAAGAGAAGTTTTTACAGAGAAATAGGAATGACCGGCAAAGACCGTTTGCATATGGTCGCGCTTTGCATATACACAATTGTGTTTTTTTGGGGAATATATAAGGGTTGGCTGGGATTCAGCTTTTTCCCTGCGATTTCACCGAAAAGCGATTTCAGTTTGATTTATTTTGTGGCACATGCAACAAGTCTGGCAGTATTGATTGAAGCGACAAGGAGGTGTTCGGCTTGGAAGTTTTCAACATGGAAAATTTAACATACCATTATCCCAATAAGGACAGGCCGGCGCTTTCGCGACTGGACCTTAAAATACATGATGGTGAATTTCTTGTGGTGGCAGGAGCTTCGGGCTCCGGAAAATCAACCCTTGCCAGGATAATATCGCGTTTGGCACCCGAATTTTACGGGGGAAAGATAGAAGGGCGGGTGAATGGCACAAGAGACATAGGAATGGTTTTTCAGGACCCCGAGAAGCAGCTTGTAATGGAGACCGTAGAGAGGGAAGTCGCTTTTCCTTTGGAAAACAGAGGGGTTGAAAGAAAGCTCATGAAGAAGCAGGTTCTCGAGGTTTTGAGCCTTTTGGGAATCTGGCATCTCAAGGATAAAAAGACATACGAATTGTCTGGCGGCGAAAAACAGAAGGTTGCGATTGCGGCCGCTTTAGCCGTAAGAAACAGATTTCTCGTGCTTGACGAGCCGGTCTCGCAGCTCGACCCCATGGCTGCCGACGAAATAATGCACATTCTAAAAAAACTCAACGATGACTTGGGTTTCACCATAGTTCTTGTGGAGCAAAGGACAGAAAAATGCCTCAGCTACGCTGACCGGGTAGTGTTTCTGGACAATGGGGAAATAGCTTTTATCGGAAAGCCGCCTGAATATGTAAAGTGGGCGGGCAGGCATGACTGCAATTTTTTGCCTCCTGTGACGGAGCTGTTTTGGAGACTGGAATCCAATAATTTGCCGCTGACGGTCAAGCAAGGCAGAGAACTCATAAACAGCAATTATGATGTGGCTGCAAATGCCTTGGGAAAACCTTTTCTTACGGCCAAAAGCAAAGCGATGACCTTGAAAAAAGTCGGTTTTTCATTCGGCGATGGGACTATGGCGCTGAGCTCGGTGACGCTCGATGTTGGCAAGGGCGAGACTTTGGGGATAATAGGAGCCAACGGGGCCGGGAAATCCACAGCCTTGCGAATAATGGCGGGACTTCTCAAGCCAAGCAAGGGTAAGGCGGAAGCGTACGGAGCGGTAGGATATCTTTCGCAGGAGCCAAACGACTATCTTTTCAATGACACGGTTTACGAAGAACTGCTCTTTACCCAGAAGAACTTCGAGAAGATCGATTGCGATTTGATTGAGGAAATTTTATGCGATCTGGATATGGAATCCAAAAGGAACATAAATCCCAGGGACTTGTCGGGAGGAGAAAGGCAAAGGGTGGCGCTCGCTTCCGTTTTGGCCATGAAGCCTCAAATACTTCTTTTGGACGAGCCGACACGGGGTCTCAACAAGGGTTACAAAATGCGCCTGGCGGCATACCTCGGGAATCTGAAAAGAAAGGGAAAAACAATTGTTCTTGTTACCCACGATATGGAATTCGTTGCCGAAGTTTGCGATAGGGCGGTAATAATGTTTGACGGCCAAGTTGCGCAGGAAGGACCGACAAGTGAAATTTTGTCGGGAGGTCTCCATTTTACGACGGATATAAATCGCATGTTCCATGGAATGGCAAGCCCCTTAAGGATAGAAGAGGCTGAGGGCATATGCGTTAAAAAGGGGAGTGGAGGACCATGAATTTGGGAATAGTTTTGGCGGCCCTGCTTCTTGGAATGATGGCCTTGATACTTTGGCTCTACGAAAGCAGAAAGACAAATGTAAGGGAAATAGCTTTGGTTTCAACCCTGGCGGCCTTGGCGGCCGTGTCGAGAATATTTTTTGCGGCGCTTCCAAACATACAGCCGACCACTTTCATAGTGGTGACATCGGGTTTTGTATTCGGACCCAGTTTCGGTTTCATGACAGGGGCGATAGCGGCCTTTCTTTCAAACAATTTTCTAGGCCACGGACCGTGGACTCCTTGGCAGATGCTTGCATGGGGATTGGCGGGATTAATATCAGGACTTATAAGGAAGAGCGGAATACACAAAAGCAGAATGCTTTTCACGGTTTACGCTTTCATGTGGGGCTTTCTGTTTGACTGGCTGATGAACCTCTGGCACTGGCTTTTTTTCATCTATCCATTGAACTTTCGGAGTTTTATTGCTGTTTATGCGGCATCGTTCTACTTCGACATGCTGCATGCAGCGGGAAACGGGGTTTTCGCATTTCTGTTCGGAAAGGACCTTGTGAATATTCTGGGAAGATATAAGGAAAAACTTAGCTACGACAGGATTGATCAATCTACATATAAGGATGTGGCGGAATGAGAAAAAGTATTGAAGTATCAATTTTTGTATTGATTGCATGTTTTTTTATAACCGGCGCGGCATGGGCTCAGGGAGCGGCAGGCGGTCCGCTTATGGATTATGAGCTTGACGAGTGGGGCATGCTGGCCCTTCACGCTTCAGGGCAAGACATGGAAGGCTTGAGGCTTGAATCGGTTTTGGGCTCTGAAATAACAACCGACCATGAAGCCTACATAATTGGGGCTTTGGCATTGGGACTCGATGTTTCGGAAGAGGCTGAGCTTGTAGCGGAAAGCCAGACGGCAAACGGCAAGTTTGCAGACTATACGGACGCAAGAGGCCAAGAGCTCTTAAACTCACACATATGGGGGATAATTGCGCTAGAGAGTGCGGGATACGAATCGTACGACAAACAAAAGGCGCAGGAATGGCTTCTGAATCATCAGAACGATGACGGAGGATTTCCTGTTTTTGCAGGCATGAAGCCTTCTGACGGCGACTTGACGGCAATGGCCGTTGTGGCGCTCGACCTGATGGGAGTGGACGCCGCCGACACGTCAATGGAAAAGGCTTTCGAATTCATAGAATCAAACAATGAAGAGCGGCAAACAGCGGAAGGACTGGCATGGGAAATAATTGCGAGAAAGCAGACCGGGCGCGAAATCGGAGAAGACTTGAAGAAGAGACTTGAAGCATACAGGCTTGACAGCGGCAAGTATCTTCATATCAGGACCCTGGACTCGGGCAATTACATGGCGACCTGGCATGGAGTCTGGGCAGAAGGCGAGATGGACAGGCGATTGAGCGTTTTTGACGGCTTCAAGGCCAAAAACAGCCTGTCGGACATTGGCCGGGAAAGTAATGGATACCAGTCCATAAGCAGGCTGGTTGAGGATGGAGTGCTTTCGGGATACCCCGACGGGACGTTCAGGTCGGACGCGCCGGTTACGCGGGGCGAGTTTGTCAAGATGCTCGCATACGCAATGAAAAAGGAAAAGGAATCGGCAAATCCAAATGGATTCATCGACATGCAGGGCCACTGGGCATCGCCCTATGTGGCAATTGCGGTCGACAGCGGAATATTCAACGGCGTTTCGGATACACTCTTTGATCCGGAAAGCGGAATAACCGGAGCCCAACTCGCGGCGGTGGCTGTAAGGGTAAAAGGCATGGAAACCGAGGCGAAAGCCTTTAACGGAGACACATGGTACGACGGGTACGTTTATTATTCCTGGCTGCATGATTTGCAGTACCAGGGTTTTGATACAGATAAAGAAGCTACAAGGGCGCAGTGCGCCGAGCTTATTGACAACTTATACTATTAGACTGGCAAACGGAGGAACAATCAATGAAATCAAGATTTTTAAGCTTTTTAATCATCATCGCAATGCTATTCGGCATGGTGCCCAATGTTGGAATGGTCACTGCATTCGGCCAGCCTGCGCCGGCACAAACAGTGGATGATTTGGCGCTCCAGGCGGTCAGGAACATATATGAAAAATATCAGGGCGGAGCCGCGGTTGACGGGGCAGGATACACAAGCTTCGATTCATATTATGGTACAGTCTTGATAGATGCGGGAATAGACCTTTCCACATGGGAGAGAAACGGTACAAACCTTAAAGATGAATTTTTGGCTTTGATAGATGAAACGGTTTTAAACCTTGAGGGCAAGACCAGCAAGCGAATAGCCCAGGATTATTTTCTTGCCCAAAAGCTTGGACAAACAACGAGGTCGGAGGTATTGCTTGACGCTTTAGTAGATGCACAGACCAGCGCGGGTGCCTTGTCATCAAACTTTTATGGTGATGCGCCAGCCTATGATATTTTGGGAGAAGCCGGCGCAACAGACGGCTTCGACAAGGCGGTTGCAGTTTCATATATAAACGGCCGGCAAGGAAGCGACGGATGCATAGCGTGGGATTTTACTGCCACAGCCCAGGCCGCAAGGGCTTTAAAATATCTTGATGAAACGCAGGCAAGCATAGCAAGTGCTTCGGCATGGCTTCAGACCAAGCAGCTTGGGGACGGGAGTTACAGTGTCCATCATGCAGGATATACATGGGATGGTGTTGACTATCCTTCATACTACGAAGATTTTTTGATTGATACTGCAGAGATGTTAAAGTTTATGACCCTTGCAGATTCCGATTGGGTGACAACAACATCAGAGGGGGCTGCGGCAGCAGACTATTTGGTCAATGAAGCTTTAAACGACGATGGAACATTTGGCACATCAAAAAACTTGATGGATGATGTATGGGCTCTTGAGGCTTATATCAACCTGGGCGCAAATATCTCAATTGATGCAGAAGTGGATTTGACTATAAACGAGAGAAAAACAAGATTGGACAAAGGAGAGCAGTGCGTATTTACGCTTAATGGCTTCATTATGAATGGAAATTCTGATGGCGTTTCAGCTTCAAATGCTTCGTGGTCAGTTAGCAACTCCTCAAAGGCTGCCATAGATTCAAATGGAGTCTTGACAGCTATAGATGTTGGTGAAGTTACGGTTACGGCAACATATGAGGGCATAAGCGACTCCGTGGTTGTTGAAGTATATTCTCTGAATGACCTTGCGCTCCAGGCGGTCAGGAACATATATGAAAAATACCAGGATGGACTTGCGGTAGGCGAGCCCGAGACGCAATGGGGGGCGTACATGTCTTCCTCAGATTGCAAGGCTATTATTGATGCGGGTATTGACATATCCACTTGGGAGAGAAACGGAACAAATTTAAAAGAAGAGATCGAGGCACACATTGAAGGTGCAAGCGGAAGGGATGCAAAACAGCTTGCGCAGGATTATCTGTATCTTGATGCAGCAGGTGAAACAACATCGGCATCTGCCGTCTTGGATATGATCAAGGCCATGCAGACAAGCACAGGAGCACTTTCTGAAAGCATGTATGCTGATGCAACGGCATTCGACATGCTTGGAGAGGCCGGCGTTTTCAATTTTGCCGATGCCTTAAACAATGCCAGCGCTGAAAACTATCTGGAAGGCGCACAAGGTTCGGACGGATCGTGGGCATGGGGGGATTTTGCATCAACCGCACAGATTGCCAGAGCCTTGAAGCTTCTTGATCCGGACAGCGAATCTGTAACCTCGGCAGCCGCATGGCTTGGAAAAAAACAGCTTGAAAACGGAAGCTACAACAATTCATCCGTTTATGACGGTGTGACCTATTGGGACGATGCTTTGGTCGATACCGCGGAGATGCTCCTCGTGATGACGGCAATTGATTCGGATTGGGCATCGACTACTTCAGAGGGCGCTGCCGCGCTGGACTACCTTGGAACGGATGCATGGAATGATGATGGCACATTCGGAGGGTACAAAAATCTTGCGGATGATGTATATGCGCTCAAGTCTTTTATGAAAATGGGAGCAACAACAAGCGGCGCATCTGTTATCGGAATAACTATAGACGCTGACGATTCAAATATTTATGAGGACGGAGACACCAGCACCTTCACGGCGACAAAGCACCTGTTTGATGGAACGACCCAGAGCGCTTCGGCTTCGGATTTGGACTGGTCTGTGGATGAATCGTCAAAAGCCTCTGTTTCAGATGGTGTGCTTTCAGCAAGCTCGGCGGGAGATGTTGTTGTTACTGCAAACCTTGACGGGATGACAAACTCTGAGAGCATTACGATATACTCACTTGACGATTTGGCAATGCAGGCGGTTCAGAATGCATATGACAGGTATCAAGATGGTGCTTTGGTTGATGGCGCATATGGTAATTTTGACTCTTACCACGGCGCTGTGCTTGTTGATGCAGGCATAGACCTTTCAACATGGGAAAGGAATGATACCAACCTTAGAGCCGAAATGATAGACCTGATTGACGCATCGATTGCCAGCCCGAGCGATATGAGCAGCAAGCGGATCGCGCAGGATTATTTCCTTGCCCAAAAGATTGGGGATACGGCAAGAGCTGAGGCTCTTCTGAATGTATTGAAAGGGAATCAAACAATCGAAGGGGCATTGTCTTCAAACTATCTTGGGGATGCCAATGCGTTTGACTTGCTCAGAGAAGCAGGGGATTTAAACAAAGTTTCAACGACAAGCGCCATAGATTATATCAAGGCAAACCAAAATCAGGAAGAGTATACATGGGGTTATGCGTATTTGGGTTGGAATTCCGATTTCATGGGGACAGCGCAATCGGTGAGAAATCTGATAGAGCTTGAACCGGAATCAACAGCGGTTACATCGGGCGTGGCATGGCTTCAATCAAAACAAACAATAGAAGGATCATTTTTAAACGGAGCTTGGGATGATCCATTAATCGATACTGCCGAGATGCTAAAAACAATGACGCTTATGGATCCGGACTGGGAGAGTGCCACCACCGAGGGGACCATTGCGGTCGAATATCTTTGTATGGATGCTTTGAACGAAGATGGAACCTTCGGGACGAGCGGCAACCTGGCGGACGATATATGGGCTATTGAAGCTTACTTAAGCCTTGGCGCCGAGCTTGACCTGGGACTTTCAGTTTCACCTGCAGACAGCTCGATTACCGAGAACAACACAAAGCAGTATTCAGCTTCTGTAATAGGACTTAGCGGCACGGAGAATGTGACGGAGTCGGTCGAATGGTCCGTAAGCGACAATTCAAAGGCAAGCATTGATTCAAATGGTTTGTTGACGGCCAAAAACCCGGGAGTTGTTACTGTTCGCGCTTCATACAACGGGCTTGTAGGCCAAACAGAACTTACAATAAGCAATTACGAGGCTCCTATGGACAGGGCCTATGTAACGGTCAAGGGGTACGGGGAAACTATACTTCCGAGAACTTCGGTAACCATAGGACGCGGAGACAGCGTGCTTGATGTTACAAAGGATATTTTGGACTCAAGAAATATTTCATACACAGCTTCAGGCGGATATGTGAGCGAGATAGACGGAATAAAGGAAAAAGATTACGGCGCCCAAAGCGGATGGATGGTTTTGATAAACGGTGATGCGCCACCAAGCAGTACGGACAATGTTTCCGCAGAAAATGGCGACAATATCTATTGGTTCTATACATCGGACTGGACTGAGGAAGAAGGCGCATTCGCGGGAGAAATAGAAGAAACGGAAGTTTTGGCGGATGATCTGCTTGCCGACGAAGATTCCACCCTCGAGGAGATAGATGCCGCCTTCGACGCGCTCATGGAAGAAGAGGGCGAGGATGCTGCAGACACTCTGATTCTCCTTGCGGAATCGGCAATAAAAAAATCCGGCCAGGTTTCATTAGAAATGGATGGAAATGAGCCTGCGGACATGGACGCATCCGACCTTGAGGTTTTGTCGGAGGCGGCTGTGGACAAGGCTTCGGATTTAAGCGACGAATTTGAGGAAGAAGGCATAGCTCTGGACAAAGCCCTCGAAAGCAGGGTTTTCATAAGGGCGGAAGAGGACGAGGATGCTGCCTCTGTTGAATTCGAAGCGGGAGCTTTGGCAAGAGCCTTTGATGCGAACCTTGACCAGGTGGCTGTAGCTACACCGTGGGCGGAGATCGAACTCGGCGCTGACACTCTAAGCGACGAGGACGTGGACAAGGAGGTTTTGCTTGAGGTCAAGCCGGCTGACGATTCCGATTTGCCGGAAGGCGCGGATGTTCCCGATGGCTCTACTGTAATCGACATGAATCTGTTTGTTGGCGGAGAAAAGGTAAGCAATTTCAAGGGAAGCATGACGGTTTCGATTCCGGTCGAATACGATGGGGACAATGAGGCGGCGCTTACGGTATACTGGCTTCAGGACGACGGCAGCGTCGTACCTGTTGGAGGCGCATACAACGAGGAAAGCGGAATGATTGTTTTTGAGACAAATCACTTCAGCAAGTATTTTGCCGATGAATCCCATGTTTCATTTGATGATATGGAACTTGCGGCATGGGCGGAAGAACAAGTGTCGGCAATGGCAGGAAAGGGCTTCGTAAATGGAAGGGGTCCTGGCCAATTCGATCCTTCAAACGATATAAGAAGAGCGGAATTCGTTGCGATAGTCACAAGGATGCTGAGCCTAGAGGCTTCATATGACTATACGGCGGAATTTGCAGATGTTTCTGATTCGGACTGGTTCGCCGCTTCTGTTGCCGCAGCAAGCGAGGCGGGACTGATGAACGGAAAGGGCGGGGGAATGTTCGACCCAAATGGAAAGATAACACGTCAGGAGCAGGCTGTTGTGCTTGCCAATATTTTGCAAAACTATGGGTATTTTGCAGGATCGACAGACTTGAAAAATGTGTTTGAGGATGCGACTGACATAGCCTATTGGGCTGAAGATGGAGCAATATGCGCAGTGCATCATGGCCTGATCAATGGAATGGACGGTCGGTTTGCCCCGAATGAAAAAGCTACTAGAGCCCAATCGGCTGTAATGCTTTACAGGCTTTATGCAAAGATAATTAAGTAGGAACAGTCAAAATGAATTAATGCAATTTGCTTATATTCAATAGTAAATGACTATAATAACGGCCCTGGTTCTTCGGGGCCGTTATTATTATCAGTATTAATGTATAAATAAAGCAAAAAGTGGTATTATTAAAACATATACAGATTGGTACTTTCCGTTTGTCAAGGGGGACAAGAGGATTGGAAATATTATTTGCGGTGAAATTGAGGCCATCTGATGAATGAAAAAAGATATGGAAGCAACAAGTTTACAAAAACTTTTTTTCTGCTGTCGCTATTTGTGGGAATTGCAAGTGTATTTCTTTTGGATTTCTATTTTGAGGAATCCATGCCGAATTATGTACAATTATCATACTACAAGTATTTTGTGATTGTTGTAATAATGTTATGCCTTGTAATCGGATGCAATAAAAAAAACCGAATTATTTTTAACAAGATTGCCATAGTAATAATTGAAACTCTTCTTGTCACTTTTATGTACATGACGGTAATCAACGACTTTGACGGCAAAATTTTTCTTGTATCCATAATTGCCTTAATTGTGGTGATTCCGTTTCTCACTATAAGGATGGTTTCTGTTGCAACCATTCTTTTTTGGACGGCGGCAACTGTTGTATTCTATTTGAGAACTTTAAACCCTGGAATTGAGTTGCCGGTATTTTTGTTTTTCACGATTTTCCCGCCGATTCTTATTCTGGTAATAAGTTTGGAAAAGACAAAAATGGCGATGGAAATGAAAAAAATGGCTATGTACGATCAGTTGACGGATATACCAAACAGAGAGTATACAAAACAACTGGTTGAGGAAAAAATACAAGGTGGGCATCCTTTTGGATTTTTGTTTATAGACTTGGACAACTTTAAGGAGATAAATGATAAATACGGACATACTGAAGGGGATCGTATATTGAAAAGTGTTGCATCTTCATTCAAAAGGGATGTGCGTGAAAATGACTTGGTGGGCAGATTGTGCGGCGATGAATTTCTTATAATGCTTATGAATTGCGAGGACAGAAAAGGGGTTGAAAATGTTTTTGAAAGAATTTCCACTGGATTCGATGTAAAGATAAGAAACGAGTATATTACTTATTCTGTTGGGGCTGTTATGTTTCCCGGTGATGCATCTGACTATAGGGAAATACTTAAAAAATCAGATATTGCCATGTACAAGTCGAAGGCAAAGGGGAAAAACCAACTCTGTTTTTATGATGATGATTGTGATTATTATTTGTATGTGAAAGATTAGGATGCCTAGGAGGGACATGTATGGGAGACGGTTTGAAAGGTTATACCCTTGTGCTTTTTTCGGCTTTTCTTTGGGCGACTACGGGAGTGTTCGGAGGACTTCTTCTCGATGCCGGCCTTTCATCAAGACAGGTTGTATTTTTAAGGATGTTTGGGTCTTCATCGATTCTTTTTTTGATTTTTGTGTTCTTCAAGCCCTCCAATTTCAAGATAGACAGGAAAGGGATTTTATTAACTATGATTTTTGGCCTTCTTGGGCAGGCCACATTAAACTGGTTTTATTTTGAGACTCTCAGGTTGACATCGGTCTCCACAATTACCGTATTCCTCTACACTTCGCCAGCATTCATAGCCGTAATGGCATATTTCATTTTTGGAGAAATTTTTGATTGGGGGAAGGGAATCGCCTTGATTTTAAGTTTCGGGGGATGTCTTCTTGTAAGCACTGGAGGCGACTTGGGCAACCTTGCTTTGAATTTGCGGGGTATATTGAATGGATTGGGAGCAGGTGTAACTTTTGCTGTTTTTCAAATCTTGTGCAAATATTTGTCTGACGACTATAACGAATTTACAATTATATTTTACGCTATGGTTTTCGGTTGGGTGTTTTTTCTGCCATTTTCGCAAATCGGCGACATATTGACCATGGAATGGTCCGCTGGAATGATGGGTATCGCTATTATGCATTGGATTATTCCAACGGTCATTGGGTACAGCATATATATAAAGGCATATACATACGGCATAGAATCTTCCAAGGCGGGTATTCTGGCTTCAATGGAAGTGGTATTCGCAGCAGTTCTTTCTTTTGCTTTTTTCGGGGAAATTATGGGATTTGTAAAAGTTATCGGGATTTTGCTGGTGATGAGCGGGGTATCGGTCTTTGCCGTAAAAGCAAAAGTGGGAAAATCGGGAATAATCCAAGAACCTCCCGGTATAAGCGAAGCTAAAAATTCAAGGAGGGTAAAATGAATACTTTGATTGTTTATGCAACAAAACACGGGGCTACCGAAAGGGCTGCTAAAAAGCTTTCGGAGAAACTGAACGGAAATGTCGACTGTTTTAATCTGAAAAAAAATATTCCGGAATCCATGGATGGATACGAAAGGGTCGTGTTGGGCACCTCTGTATATGCGGGAAAGCTGCATAAGGAGTTTGTTGAATTTATCAAAAAAAACGAAGAAAAGCTCAAGAAAAAGGAATATGCATTTTTTGTATGCTGTGGATTTGAAACTAAAGCCGAGACTTATCTTAGGGAAAACTTTTCGGATGAAATTGTTGACGGAGCATTGTTTGTAAAATATTTCGGCCAGGAGATAGTTTGGAAAAAAATGAAGTTGTACGAGCGTGCCGCAATGATAATGGTTGCAAAGGTAAAGAAGGATGTTCACGATATAAGGGACAAAGAAATCGAAGAAGCCGCTGAAATCCTTGATGCGGTATAAAAAGGTGAGCCGGATTAAAAAGATATGATGCCGGGCGTAATTTGAAAAAATCGAGTATTGATGATACAATCTGATGGTTGGTTGCAGGCTGATGAAGGGATATGGTTAAACATAAGATTGTCATCAAAATAGCCACTTCCCAATTCTTTGACCTTAACAATGCAACAGCTTGACTATCGAGGCATACAAAAATATTATCCAGATTAATTAAGAGGGGAGTTGTACAGGTGAAACACGGAGATAAAATAGGGATTATAGATTCTGGAATCGGGGGATTCACAGTAGTAAAGGAACTAAGGGACTTGTTGCCCAATGAGGGCATAGTTTATGTTGGAGATAATTTGAATTGTCCTTATGGAAATAGAAGCAAGGAAGAGATTTTGAAGCTAACGTTGGACATGCTTGACTTGTTGGAGGCAAAACAAGTAAAAGTAGCAGGTATTGCCTGCAATACTATTTCAACACTGATTGAAGACTATAAAGACAGGTATGATTTTCCAATATTGGATATAATAACACCGACGACGGATTACGTTATTGACAGCAAAATAGATAATATAGGAATATTGGGAACTACTTTTACCATAGAGAATGGAACGTATCAAAAAAAGCTTTTAAGTGAGAATGAAAGCATGAAAATTGTTGCTGAACCATCACCCAACTTAGCTGCTTTGATTGATAGTTGTGACTTTGATTCGCCGGCTATCAGAAAAGACATTAAGCTTCACCTGGAGAATATGAAAAATGGAAACAAGATTGAACATTTGATATTGGCATGTACTCATTATCCAATTGCGGCAGATGTTTTTAAAGATGAAGCGCCAAATTTGGAAATAATAAATCCGGCATATTATCTTGCTGAAAAAATCAAGAAGAAGTTGAATGACAACAATATGCTTGAAAAAGATAATAAATCAGATGTTGCTATTGAGATATTTACTACAGGGAATGCCGAGATATACAATAAAACAATAAAAAAACTTGGAATTGATGACAAGTTTTGCATTAACGAGATTAGTATATAATTAATTGCAAAAGAAAGCAGACAAGAAAAGATAAAAATGATTGTAAAGCGAAGACAATATAAAAATATTAAACATATTAAACCCCGGCGACGCCGGGGTTTAATATATGCGTCAAAACGAACAATATAGCACTGCATTTTACAAATAGTTCGCGAAAATTGAACTATTTGTAAATAAATTAAAAAATAATAAAAAATATTTCGGAAAAGCATTGACATATATCCTGAATGGTCATATAATTCTGAACTATATTAAGTATACAAAATACAGAAAAACAAAAAACCAAAAAAACAAAAGACGATGAAGGGAAGAGTAATTTCAATCCGAATTCAAGCGAGCTGGTGATGGTGAAAGACCGGCGGGAGGATTGTTTTGAAGAACATCCCGGAGTCTCTGACCGAAATGAAAAGAGTAGGCTCAGACGGAAAGGGACCGTTACATCTCTAAAGTACCAGTAATATTGATGTGTACTTGCGAGCAGGCTTAAAAGCAATTGGGGTGGCAACGCGGAAGATGACCTTTCGTCCTTATGACAGGGATGAAGGGTCTTTATATATTCAAATCAAACAAAGGACAATGAAAAGGAGTGATTTTATGGAAGGATTGACTATGAAGGCAATTGACACAATGTGGGTTCTCATTGCGGCGGCACTGGTGTTTTTCATGCAGGCGGGATTCGCTTTGGTGGAGGCGGGCTTTACAAGATCGAAAAATGCAGGAAACATTATTATGAAAAACCTCATGGACTTTTCCATAGGATCTATCATGTATTGGGTCATTGGATTCGGACTCATGTTCGGAATTACAAACTACGGTTTTTTCGGAACGATAATGCCTTTTTCAACTGGTGATTTTTCACACCTGGGCCTTGGCATACCAACTGAGGCCTTCCTGATTTTTCAAACGGTATTTTGCGCCACGGCGGCGACCATAGTATCCGGAGCCATGGCGGAAAGGACAAAATTTCTCGGCTATTTGATATTCAGCTTTTTTATGACATCTCTGATATATCCCGTAGTTGGACACTGGGTGTGGGGAGGCGGATGGCTTGCGGGAATGGGCTTTCATGATTTCGCCGGATCGAGCGTAGTTCACGGACTTGGAGGCATGGCTGCTTTGGTTGGAGCTTACATCCTTAAGCCAAGAATTGGGAAATACGATTTGTCGGGCAAAGCCAATTCAATACCCGGCCACAATATGATAATGGGAGCATTGGGTGTATTCGTGCTCTGGCTAGGCTGGTTCGGCTTCAACCCCGGATCGACGCTTTCGGGAATGGCGTTTGAGGATATTTCGCACATATTCATGACGACAAACCTTTCGGCTGCTATGGCTGCGACAGCGGCAATGCTTTTCACATGGATCAAGTCGGGAAAGCCGGATGTGGGAATGACTCTCAATGGAGCTTTGGCTGGGCTTGTTGGAATAACTGCGGGAACAGATGCGGTAAGCCTGGTCGGCGCCGCGGCAATAGGACTTATTTCAGGGGTGTTGGTTGTATTGGGGGTAGAATTCATAGATAAAAAGTTAAAAATCGATGATCCGGTGGGAGCTTCGTCGGTTCACGGCATATGCGGATTTTCCGGAACGATTCTTGTAGGTATATTCGCAAGGGATGGAGGACTCCTTTACGGGGGAGGAACAGACCTTTTGGTCACGCAGACAATAGGCGTTTGGGCAATAGCTCTTTGGACGCTTGCTAGCAGCCTTGTGCTTTTCAAGGCAATAGAAGCGACGGTCGGATTGAGAGTTGGAGAGGAAGAGGAAAAAGTCGGATTGGATCTGAAAGAGCACGGCATAAGCAGCTATGGGGACTTCAAAATCAAAAGGGCAATTTGATCAATTAAAATAAAGAGGTCCATTCGCAGAATGGGATTCTGAAATTCAAAAAAGTTCCGGCACCAGCCGGGACTTTTTATGTTTGATTCTAATGGCTTGACGGATATGGTAAAATATAAATAGGACTAGGGGGTATTTTGCAACTCTCTTTTGTCGAACAGGCACTAATAGAAGCGTTTCGCTGTTTTGTGTGTGAAAAATTGAATAGTCAATATACAATGAGAGCAAATACAGATTGCAACAAGGAGATGATTATATGTCTAAGCATGAAGAAAAAACCGGGTTCATACAATTCATGAAGGAATTTTTTGGAGCTGCGACGGATTTTAACAGAAAATCGAGGTCAATGCTCGACAAGGAAGCTGTTGACCAAATGGACAATTTCATGTTGATTTGTTTTGCCGATAATTTAGGAATACCAATCCCTACAAGCTATTACACATTGGAGCTTTTGCCCTATTTAGCCGAGGATTTGGAAAAGTGGCAGAGAAGGATGATGGGTAGAAAATCAATATGGCAGGAAAAATGGGGAGACTGGGATCTTGACGCATAGAAATAATTTGAGCGAGGAGGACATTGATGAATAAAATTGTGTTTTTTGGAGGAAAGGGCGGAGTAGGAAAAACAAGTTGTTCTGCTGCTTTTGCATCATACACTGCTAAAAAGGGGAAGAAGACGCTTATTGTGTCAACTGATCCAGCCCACTCAATTTCGGATATTTTCGAAATGCCTATAAAAATGGATACCACACACATAAAGGAAAATTTGGATGGAATTGAAATTGATGCTGAGCATGAGAGTGGAAAGTATATTGATGGAGTCAAGAGAAGTCTTGGAAAGGTTATAAGCCCGGTGATAATGGAAGAGATAAACCGTCAGCTTGATGCGTCATCAATTTCACCTGGAACCCATGAGGCGGCTGTATTCGATAAAATGATAGAAATAATAGTTGAGAAGTCAGGCGATTATGATCAAATAGTATTTGACACGGCGCCAACAGGCCACACAATTCGCTTGTTCTCGCTCCCTGAGCTTTTGGGGGTTTGGATAGATTCACTTTTGGCTAAGAGAGAGAGGGCGCTGGAAGTGTCGCAAATGACTAAGTCTGTCAACAGGGGATCAAAAGATTATCTAGACCATGACCCGATTCTCAAAATTTTAAACAGAAGAAAGACAAATATGGAAAAGGCTCGAGAAATTATGATCGATGACAAGAAATTGGATTTTATTTTTGTCTTGAACGCTGAAAAACTTGCCATAGAGGAAACGAAAAAAGCGATTGATATTTTGAAGAAATACGACATGCCGGTAAGGGATTTGGTTATTAACAGGATTTTGCCCGATAAAATGACGGATGACTTTTGGAAGGCGAAAAAAGAGGATGAAGTTAAATATGTTGCTGAAATAGAAGGTTTTTTCAACGACAAGAGCATAATAAAACTTCCTCTTTTACAAAAGGATATGAGAGCGCACAATATTGACGATATGGCAGTCTACTTTGAGCAAGCTCTTGAAGAAAAATAAACAAATAACCCAGACAATAAATTAAAACCGCCCGAGGGCGGTTTTTTCATGTAAAAAAATGGGTATATTATCAAAGGCGTCGGGCAGTCAAATTTTGAGTTAGGGAAATTTATTGATTGTAGTTTTGACTAAAAGGTTTTTAGAATAATTATAAGGATGTGGGGCAATGAGTATAATTGAAGAAAGAAGAATTTCGATAGGCATAAGCGCTTGTGTGTATGGATGCAAGACAAGATACAATGGCAAGGGAATAGACGTTATGAGATTTTTCGGGAGGGAAAAAGAGAGCTTTGTATTTACCCCTGTATGTCCCGAAGTCCAGTCTGGAATGGGGATTCCAAGGGATCCTATAAGCCTCCGCGGAGGAGGAGGAGACGATGTATGGCAAGGTGATGCAAAGATAAAGAACAGGGGGGGAGAGGATGTGACCGAGTCAGTCAAAGATGGCTGCATCTGTTGCATGAAAACACTCGAAAAAGCTAAAGTTGACGCATTTGTTTTTATGGAAGGAAGCCCATCATGTGGAGTTTACAGGACTTCGCTTAAAGGCAGGAGACTTGGGCATCCGCCGGGCATTTTTGGTGCGCTTTTATTGGAGAAAAGGATATTTTTAATTCCTGCCACGGATTTGCAGAGCCCAATAAAGAGATGGGATTGGATACGCAGGCTTTTTGCATTTACATGGCTGAAATCGCTGTCTCTCGAAAACAAGAAGGATATTTATGCTATGTGGCATGCATTGAAATTCATATGTCAGGAGATTGACAACGAAAAAGCGCGGAAAATAGGCAGAAACATAGCTTCGATGAAGGAAGCTTTCGAAGCAGAATATGCGGAAGAATTGAGGGATAAAATACTTGAAATGCTTAGAAAACCGTCAACACCTGCTAAAATCAAGCAGATGCTGTGGAAAAATTACGCCTATTATAGAAAAAATTACAAGAGGGAAATTGAAAGCATAAATGAGCCTTTGACCTTGAGAAATATGACCGAGGTGGTAAAAGAACTTTCTACAATGGAACTTGCGGCATTCAAGGAAGGCTTTATATTTGGAGCCTCGCCTGTAATATTCAGAGACGGCAGAGGGCGAAAGTGACCCTGCTGTGCGGCTTGACAGAAAATGGGGTGAATTTTATTGAAGACGGCGATTGAAATAAATAATTTAAATGTATGCTACAAGGGCAATTGTGTGCTGAGGAATGTGAATATGAAAGTTGCCGAAGGAGAGTTCATGGGTATAATAGGGCCTAACGGAGGGGGTAAGACAACCCTAGCCAAGGTTATTTTGGGCATAAAGGAAGCCAGTGAAGGGTCCGTGCTTGTTTATGGGATGCAGCCTCGGAAGGTTCGCGGTATCGTTGGATATGTTCCCCAGTTTACGACATTTGAAAAAGATTTTCCAATAAGCGTGGGGGAAGTTGTTCTTACTGGACTTTTGGGAAAGGTGAAGCCTTTCAGGAGATTCGGAAAAGAAGAGTTGCTTAAAGCTGACTCAATAATGGAAAGAGTGGGGATAAGACATCTCAAAGAAAAAGGAGTAAAGACTCTTTCAGGAGGGGCAACACAGAAAATGCTGATTGCCAGGGCTTTGGCAATAGAACCGAAGATACTTATTTTGGATGAGCCGACTGCAAGCATAGACACAAAGTCAAAAGATTCAATTTACGATTTGCTAAAGGAACTCAACAGCGAAATGACAATCATTCTTATAACCCACGACTTGGGAGTGATATCGGCATATGTAGAAAGCATAGCATGCCTTAACGTAGAACTATTCTACCATGGGGAATCCGAAATAAACGAAAATATAATTGAACATACATTCGGATGCCCGGTGGATCTTCTCGCTCATGGGGTGCCTCACAGGGTTTTGAAGCATCACAAAAAAGAGGGTGAGCCGAAATGATAGAGGATGCACTGGGGATCGCATTGACTCAACGCGTTATTTTTAGCGCTTTTTTCGCCAGCGTGCTGTGCGGAATTGTAGGAACTATAATTGTGGAAAAGAATATTGTAATGATGAGCGGCGGAATAGCCCACATGGTTTTCGGAGGCGTAGGGCTTGGGTTTCTTATGGGTTTCGAACCTTTATTGGGGGCGCTTGCATTTGCATTGACAGGGGCAATAATAATTGCAGCAATGAAAAAAAAGGATTCCAGGCACTTTGACGGAACGATAGGGGTTTTGTGGGCGCTTGGGATGGCGCTCGGGAGCATATTCATTTATTTAAAACCCGGCGAGCCGCCTGATATACACGTCTATCTTTTTGGGGATATAGAAGCAGTAAGACTAGCCGATCTTTATCCAATGGCTTTGCTTACTATTGTGACAATTGTACTTGCATTCGCATATATCAATCACCTTAAGTCGTATCTTTTCGACGAGTTGTTTGCAGATGCAACAGGAAGCGCAAGCGTGGCTTTTGATTATTTGTTATATGCGTTTGTGGGTGTTTCGGTTGTTGTACTTCTCAGATTGGTAGGCATTATATTGGCAATAGCTCTATTGACGATTCCTCCAATGATAGCGGGTCGCTTTACAAAAAAAATAGAAACGACAATGGTGCTCGCATCAGTTTTGGGTTTTATTTTTTCCTTGTCTGGAATGGTGCTTGCATATAAATATGCATTGCCATCGGGAGCTACAATCATTTTATTGGCTTCCATTGCATTTACTGCAACTTTGCCGGCGGCAAGATAGCCTTTTCATATTATCTTGCCGGCATATTTATCTTGATTTTTTTTAATGGTCAATTTTATAACATAAAAAAGTTGAAAAGGCATTGAAACTGAATGAAGGTCCTTGAAAAAACATGAAAGAGCCTCCAAATGGCAAAAAGGGGTTTACAAAGACTTGACGAGTGGTATAATTTACGGGGATATTCATAGAAGAGCGGTTTATATGTTACCTTGATATATCATGTATGGTATAATATATTATTGTAATGGTATAAACTTTTTTTGATTAAATCACCGGATTACAACCCCGAAATAGTGGGGAAAAGCTAATATATAATTAGAGGAGGCACACTAAAATGAGTTCAGAATTAGTAAAAAAAGAAAACAACAAGGTCAGTTTGAAGGTTACAGTTTCAGACGAGGCTTTCAAGAAGGCCATACAAAAGGCATACTTGAAAAACAGAGGCCGATTCAATATACCGGGTTTCCGAAAAGGCAAAGCGCCGCAAAAGGTAATAGAGTTGCAATACGGCGTTGGAGTTTTTTATGACGATGCTATAAATGAAGCCTTTCCGGTTGAATATGAAAAGGCTATTGAGGAACTTGGCTTGGATCCTGTTGACAGGCCGGATGTTGACATCGAGACCTTGGAAAAAGGCGAGCCCGTAGTGTTTACGGTAGATGTAACAGTCAAACCGGAAGTTGTTCTTGGTGACTACAATTCAATTGAAGTGGAGAATGTCTCCTCAGAGGTTAAGGACGAGGATGTAGAAGCCGAGATGGAAAAATCAAGAGAAAAGAATGCGCGTCTTGTAAGCGTTGAAGAAGAAGCCGAAGAGGGCGACACTGCAATGATCGATTATGAAGGTTTTGTGGGCGGTGAGGCTTTTGAAGGCGGAAAAGGCGAGAATCATCCTTTGGAATTGGGTTCCAAGCAGTTCATACCGGGTTTTGAGGAACAATTGCTGGGATGCAAGGCAGGCGAAGAAAAAGAAGTCAAGCTTGTTTTCCCCGAAGAATATCATTCGGATGAGCTGGCTGGGGAAGAAGCCACTTTTAAGGTTTCTATAAAAGAAATCAAGCGTAAGGAACTGCCGGAGATGGATGACGAGTTTGCAAAAGATATAAGTGAATTCGACACATTGGAAGAGCTTAAGGCCGATATTAAGGCTAAATTGGAAGAGGAAGCTGAAAAACGTGCGGAATCTGAAATAAGGAACAAGGTTGTAGAAAAAGCGGTTTCGATTTCTGAAATAGATCTTCCTGATGTTATGATTGAAAACGAGATAGATTCAATGATAAAGGATTTTGAATATCAATTGAGATATCAGGGCTTGGATTTGGACAAGTACTATGAAATTACACAGTCTGAAGAAAAAGATCTGAGAGAACAGATGAAAGAGGATGCTGAGAAAAAGGCCAGGGCAGCCCTGGTTATAGAAGCCGTCGCCACGAAGGAAGCTGTTGAAGCTTCTGAAGAGGACGTTGAAAAGGAAATGGAAAAAATCGCAGAGCAATATAAAATGGAACTGGACAAAGTCAAGATGACTTACGGTGGACAAAACGTAGAATACTTGAAGGATTCTATTGTATCCAGAAAAACAATAGATCTTTTGGTTGAAAAAGCAAAACTTGTTTAGAATGCGAAGAAGAAAAGGTATAATTGAAACAGGAGGTGTTTTTTATGGCGCTGGTGCCAATAGTTGTAGAACAAACTAACAGAGGCGAAAGATCTTATGACATTTTTTCCAGATTGCTTAAAGACCGAATAATTTTTTTGGGAGAAGAAGTGAATGATGCTACGGCGAGTCTAATTGTGGCACAAATGCTTTTTTTGGAATCTGAAGATCCTGATAAAGACATATCGCTTTATATAAACAGTCCCGGTGGTTCAATCACTTCGGGAATGGCGATTTATGATACAATGCAGTTTATTAAACCGGACGTTTCAACAATATGTGTGGGAATGGCCGCGTCAATGGGTGCATTTTTGTTGGCGGCAGGAGAAAAAGGGAAAAGATATGCGCTTCCTAATTCCGAGATAATGATTCATCAGCCTCTTGGAGGAACCCAGGGGCAGGCTGAGGATATACGTATCCATGCCGAGAGAATTATAAAAATAAGAGAAAAACTGAATGAGATTTTAAGTGAGAGAACAGGACAAAGTCTAGAAAAAATATCCATTGACACGGACAGGGATAATTTTATGAGTTCCGAAGATTCCGTTGAGTATGGAATAATTGACAAAGTTATCAGCTCAAGATAACGTATGAAAGAGGTGTTTTAATGGCAAAAAGCGATGAGAGAAAGCAACTCAGATGCTCATTTTGTGGAAAAACGCAAGATCAAGTAAGGCGTTTGATTGCCGGACCCAATGTTTATATATGTGATGAGTGTGTTGAACTCTGCATGGAAATAATCAAAGAGGAATTGAATGAGACTTTTGATGTGGAAATGTCTGGCATACTAAAGCCTGCAAAGATAAAGGAAATTCTTGATCAATATGTTATTGGGCAGGAAAGCGCCAAAAGGACATTGGCGGTTGCAGTCTACAACCACTATAAGAGAATAAATAAAGAAAAAAATGAAGACGATGTCGAATTACAGAAAAGCAACATTTTGCTTATAGGGCCAACCGGTTGTGGAAAGACGCTTTTGGCTCAGACATTGGCAAAGTTGCTTAAGGTTCCCTTTGCAATTGCTGACGCCACATCCCTCACAGAAGCTGGTTATGTTGGAGAAGATGTTGAAAACATACTTCTAAGGCTGATACAGGCTGCTGATTATGATGTGGAAAGAGCCAAGAAGGGAATAATATATATCGACGAAATCGATAAGATATCAAGGAAATCTGACAATCCTTCAATTACAAGGGATGTCAGTGGAGAGGGTGTGCAACAGGCCCTTTTGAAGATAATAGAAGGAACCGTCGCCAGTGTTCCACCTCAAGGTGGAAGAAAGCATCCACAGCAGGAATTTATACAGATTGACACAAGTGACATTTTGTTTATATGCGGGGGAGCATTTGACGGAATAGAAAAAATAATCCAGAAGAGAATCGGAGAAAAGAATATAGGTTTCGTTGCCGATGTGATAGGCAAAGAAGAGCTGGAAATAGGGGCACTTCTGGAAAAAATTCTTCCAATGGATTTGCTTAGATACGGTTTGATTCCGGAATTCATCGGCCGTGTGCCCGTTTATGCGGGTTTGCATGAACTGAAGGAAGATGCTCTGAAAAGGATACTTCTTGAACCGAAAAATGCCTTGGTCAAGCAGTACAAAAAGCTTTTTGAACTCGACGGCGTTGAACTCGAGTTTGAAGATGAGGCAATTGATGAAATTGTAACTGAAGCTGTCAAGCGCAACACAGGTGCAAGGGGCTTGAGAGGCATAATAGAAAGCGTAATGAGGGATATAATGTTTGATATTCCTTCCAGGGACGACATCAAAAAATGTATCGTAACGAGGGAAACGATCAGCAAAGGGGTCCAACCCAAACTGGTTTATGGAGAAAGCAAACGCAAGCGTGGCAAGAAGGAAGAAAATGCGTCTTAGAAATGACTGGATAAGAAAGCGGGGTTCTCGCTTTCTTATTTAATTAAACGGTTTTCGTAAATGAAAGCTGATTTCAAGAAATATGGTCTAATATGCGGACCGGCGACAAGGAGGGTTAAAATATGGATGAAATAAAGAAGAATCTGATAGAGCTTCCGATGATACCCCTAAGAGGGCTTACAGTTTTTCCTAATATGGTACTTCATTTTGACATAGGCAGGGAAAAGTCCATCAAGGCCTTGGAAGAAGCCATGATGATGGATCAAATGATATTTTTGTCATCGCAGAAGGAAGTAGAGGTTGATTTACCTACAGGTTCTGATTTTTATAAAGTGGGAACTGTTTCTAAAATAAAGCAAATGCTAAAGTTACCAGGTGATGCAATCCGTGTGCTTGTGGAAGGCGTTGATCGTGGTAAAATAGTTGAGATTGTTGAGGAAACACCTTTTTTCAGGGTCGAAATTGAAGAATACATTGATGAGGACAAAATGGAAGTGACCAAGGAATGCGAGGCGTTGATGCGTACCGTAATAAATGCTTTTGAAGAATACATCAGCGCGAGCACCAAGCTTTCTCCAGAAGTTCTTATAACCGTTTCTTCTATAGAGGAACCCGGGCGACTGGCGGATGCGGCGGCATCACATATGATTCTTAAAACGAGTCAGAAACAAGAAATACTCGAGGCGCTCAATCCCAAGGAACGTTTGGAAGTGCTTTACCAGATACTCTTGAAGGAAATTGAAATACTGGAAATTGAAAATGAGATAGACAAGAAGGTTAGAAAACGCCTAAACAAGATTCAGAAAGACTATTATCTTAAAGAACAAATGAAGGCCATTCAGGACGAGTTGGGTGAAGGTCCAGGTCTTGACAACGATATAGAGGAGCTTTATCAGAAACTTGATAAAGCCAAAATACCTAAAAACGTAAGGGAAAAAGCCGAAAAGGAAATAAAACGTTTGAAAATGATGTCGCCTGGTTCTGCGGAGGGAAACGTTATAAGGACTTATGTGACATGGCTTTTGGAATTGCCGTGGAACAAGCAGACCAAGGACAGTATTGATATTAAAAAGGCCAAGAAAATTCTTGAAGAGGACCACTATGGGTTAAAAGATGTAAAAGAACGAATATTGGAATACCTTGCCATACGCAAGCTTGTAAAAAGCATGAAAGGGCCAATAATATGTCTTGTAGGCCCTCCGGGGGTAGGCAAAACGTCAATAGCCAAATCAATTGCAAGGTCGCTTAATCGTAAATTCGTCCGAATGTCTTTAGGCGGGGTAAGGGATGAAGCGGAAATTCGTGGCCACAGGAGAACTTATATAGGGGCTATACCTGGTAGAATAATAACGGCTGTAAAGGATGCAAACAGCAAGAACCCGGTTTTCCTTTTTGACGAGATAGACAAGATAAGCAGTAATTTCAGGGGGGATCCGGCTTCGGCTTTGCTTGAGGTTTTAGACCCTGAACAAAACAAGGAGTTCACAGACAACTATCTTGAGATGCCTTTTGACCTTTCTAAGGTTATGTTTTTAACCACTGCAAATTCATTGGGCGACATCCCCAGACCACTTATGGACAGGATGGAAATCATAAAGGTTTCAGGCTATACCGAACCGGAAAAAACTAAGATTGCCGTACGATATCTTTTGCCTAAACAATTGAAGGAACATGGATTAAAGCCTGAAAATCTTTCGATTTCGGACAAAACCATAAAGGATATAATTAATTTCTATACCAGAGAATCCGGGGTGAGGGAACTCGAAAGACAGGTTGCCAAGATTTGCAGGAAAGCGGCTGTAAAGATTGTCGAGGAAAAAATCGATACAGTCCGAATTACAAAGTCAAACCTTGACAAATACTTGGGAAAAAAGAAGTACAAGTATGATGTATTGAGCCAGAAAAGCGAATTGGGGCTTGCCACTGGATTGGCGTGGACGACCGTAGGCGGGGAAACATTGACTATAGAGGCGACTTTGATGAGCGGGAAAGGTGAAATAACACTGACCGGGCAATTGGGCGATGTAATGAAAGAGTCGGCACAGGCAGGAATAAGCTATATCAGAAGCAAGGCCGAATCGCTTGGAATCGATAAGGCTTTTCATAAGAAAACGGATGTGCACATTCATATACCGGAAGGAGCAATACCGAAAGACGGTCCTTCAGCGGGCATTACAATGGCTACAGCCGTAATTTCCGCATTGACCGGCAGACCTGTAAACAGGGAGGTTGCCATGACGGGAGAAATCACTTTGAGGGGAAGGGTTCTTCCAATTGGAGGGCTCAAGGAAAAATCTCTTGCTGCTGAAAGAGCTGGGATCAAGAAGATTTTGATACCAAAGGAAAATGAAAAGGACTTGGAAGAAATACCGGCTATAGTCAGGCGGAAGGTGAAATTTGTTCCGGTTGAAAGTATGGACGAGGTAATTAGCCATGCTCTTGTGGCAGGGGAACAGAAATGAAAATTAAAAATGCCGATTTTGTAATAAGTGCTGTCAGTCCGGCACAGTATCCGGAGGACAATTTGCCTGAAATTGCTTTTGCCGGACGTTCCAATGTTGGAAAATCCTCTCTCATAAATATGTTAGTAAACAGGAAAAAAATGGCCAGGACAAGCTCTACACCGGGAAAGACGCAGACTATAAATTTTTACAGAATCAATGATCTGCTTTACTTTGTCGATCTTCAGGGTTATGGATATGCAAAGGTTTCCAAAAAAAGCAGGGAATCATGGGGCAAGAGTATAGAAAGATATCTGCATAACAGACAAATGCTGATGAGCGTATTTCTTTTGGTGGATATTCGACATGAGCCTTCTAAACTTGATAAAACAATGTATGATTGGATACGGGGTCAGGGATACAGGGGGATTGTTCTTGCAACCAAGACCGACAAGATTCCAAAGAGCAGGAAGGAAACCCATCTCAAGACTATAAGAAAAACACTTGAAATGGATGAAGCAGATTTGCTTATTCCTGTTTCTCTTAAGACCAAAGCGGGTCGCGAAGAAATTTGGGAGACGATTGACGACAAGATGGCGGAGTATGGATTGTTTGAAGATTGATTGATAAAAAAATATGTTCCACCTGGAGAGGTAATAGGAAAAAGATTGCCGCTTCAGTGGGAACATATTTTTTATGCGGAAATATGCCCGCTTCGTCTTTTTCTGAAAGGATTAAGCTCCGAGAGAATAACACCTGAAAGAATGAGTGATGCGCCCAAAAGGCTTTGATTTGAAAGAAGAGTACCGTAGACTAGAAATTCGCAAATTGAGGCAAAAACAGGTTCTCCGGAATAAATGAGTGCAGTATGCGATGCTGTAGTGTATTTTTGTGCTTTGTTTTGTGCTATGAAAGCCATAGCCGTGCAGGCTATGCTCAGGAAAAGCATTGAAGCCCAATCGGCAATTGTTGATGGAATAGCTGGTGGTTCAAAAATAAGCGCTGCAATTCCGCTGAAAAAACCGACACTGAAAATCTGGGTTATTGATAAAATTATGGCATTGCCTTTTTTTGCGAAGACGCCGACGGTAATTATATGCATTGCGAAACTGATTGCCGCAAAAAATGTGAGAAAGTCTCCGAAATTTATGTAGGAAAAGCCTCCTCCGTTTCCCAAAGTCAGTAAGGCAAGTCCGACAAGTGCCATTACAGCACCTAAAATTGCGGAAAAGGAGAGTTTGCTTTTTAGAAAAACGGTACTGATTATGGGTACAAGAACCACTGAAAAACCTGTTATAAAAGCCGAGTTCGATATGCTTGTGTACAGAAGCCCGATTGTCTGAAAAGCGTATCCCGCGAAAAGCACAAAACCGATGAACATTCCTGTGAAAAACATTTTGGGAGTTATATATTTCAATTGCTTTTTGAAGAAAAATGCAGCTATTAATGCCGCAATCAAAAATCTTTGTGAGAGAAAATTGAAAACCCCTATTTCTTCAATTAGCAATTTGGTCAATATGAAAGAAACCCCCCATGTCATTGTTACGAAGACAAGAGCGGCGTCGGCTTTGTATTGTTTCTTCATTTCCGTATACCCCCTGATTTGACTATACATGCATCAAAATCATTATATTGAAACTAATATAAATAGTCAAACAGGAAGGAAAGTGAAAAATCTTCTATTGCAAGGCAAAGCAGAAATTGATGTTTTTCTACAGTCTGAAACCCCCTGTTTTTACAGGGGGTTTTGCTGTGAATTATTATTCTACTGGCTCGAACATGTCTTTTGTTACTCCGCACATGGGGCAAGTCCAATCATCGGGGATATCTTCAAAAGCTGTACCGGGTTCAATTCCACCGTCCGGGTCTCCGATTTCTGGGTCGTAAACATATCCGCATGGTATACATTTAAATTTTTTCATGTAAAGCCTCCTTAAATTAATTTAATTTATATAATTATATATACCAATTATAAAATATTATAAACATGAAGACAATGATTTCCTCGAATTGAATGAAGGATAAATAATGGTATAATTATTTTAATAAATAATAGAGGAGAGATTATATGGATCCGAGAATCGAAAAACTTGCTGAAAATCTGATTGGATATTCTTGTAGATTGAAAAAGAACGAAAAAGTTTTGATTGAATACAAGGGAAATGAAACCAAGCTCTTGGTTCAGGCATTGGTGAGATCGGCCTACGATGTTGGGGGGATTCCTTTTTTATGGCAAAGGGACGACACTTTGCTTAGGGAAATATTAAAAAATTCTGAAGACGGGCAAATAGATTTAATGGCAGATGTCGACCTTTCCCTTATGAAAAAGATGGATGCATACATAGGAATAAGAGGATCTGAAAATGTAAGTGAGCTTGGCGATTTGGATACAGAAAAAATAAAAAAATATGTTGATAGATATCAAAATCCCGTACATGGTGATGAGAGAGTCAACAATACCAAATGGGTCATACTGAGATATCCAAATTATTCTATGGCGCAATTGGCAGACATGAGTCTTGAAGCTTTTGAGGATTTCTATTTCAAGGTCTGCAATCTCGACTATGGAAAGATGTCTCAGGCCATGGACAGCCTTGTGGAGATTATGGAGAATACGGACAGAGTTAGCATAAAAGGGCCGGGTACGGACATAAGCTTTTCAATAAAGGGAATTCCGGCCATAAAATGCGCGGGAGAAATGAATATACCTGACGGCGAGGTTTTTACGGCACCCGTGAAGGATTCTGTAAATGGAAGAATTTCATACAATTGCCCGGCTGTGTACCAAGGGGTAACATATGAGGGTATTGTGCTCGATTTTAAAGATGGCAAAATAGTTGATGCCAAAGCCAATGATACAAAACGCATAAATGATGTGTTCGATACTGACGAGGGGGCAAGATTTGTAGGTGAATTTGCAATAGGCGTCAATCCTTATATAGAGAAGGCGATGAAGGACACATTGTTTGATGAAAAAATAAAAGGAAGTTTTCATTTCACGCCAGGCAGATGTTATGAAGAAGCTTCAAACGGTAATGATTCGTCTATACATTGGGATTTGGTTTGTATACAGAGACCGGAATATGGGGGAGGAGAAATTTATTTTGACGATGTTCTTGTAAGAAAGGACGGGGTTTTTGTTATAGAGGAGCTTTATCCTTTAAATCCCGAAAATCTTATAGATTGAAAAATCTTTTGGCTTTTAAGTTTTAAATTGTTTGTTTGGCATACAGTTGTATATTGAATCGGATTGAATACGCCTTTTCATATTTGTTTATAGACGCTAATTTATATATGATAATAATATAAACAACAATGAGGTTGTTTTTTAAAGGAACCGAATGGAGGGATACTATGGAATCAAGAGATGACGAAGCACCGATTTATAGTAGTAAAAAAATCGATGTAGAAAAAATCAGCGTAAAGAAGGCTGAGAAGAAAGATGTTGCTGGTATTTTTGGGGTTGCAGAGAGTGTTGGAACGAGCAAGAACGATTCATACAGCGGATTTTTGATGGACGACTATAAATCCGATCCGGAGTATTATATGGGAGTTTTCACTAAAATGGTGGAAAAGCTTGATTATTTTTATGTTGCTAAGGACCGTGAAGTTGTCGGTTTTTTAATGGCTTACACAAAGGAACAATGGCTTTCGGAAAACCCCGAATGGGTTTCAAAGGTTCATTGGTCGCCTGAATTCGATTTGGGCAAAATAAAGAGTTTTGTATTGGTGGACAAGATTGCAATAATGAAAAATTGCAGCGGAAAAGGAGTCGGAAGCGCTTTGTATAGACGTTTTATTAAGGATTTGAAGACGGCTGGTGTGGAAGGCATATTTTCGGAGACGATAATATATCCAACTCCGAATTTTGCATCGCTTTCATTTCGTAAAAAGCAGAAACATATGCTTGCGGGGATTCGTTATGAAGAATTTGAAGGAAAAATTCTGGCAGATGGGATATATTACAAACCCGTGAAATAATAGCGAAATCAAATAAAGAGTCAGGATTTAAAATAAATTTTCTTGTTATGGGTAGATATATAAGGGCACATTCCGACAGACGAATGTGTCCTTATGGAACATGAAAAGGGAGAGCAGCCACATGACGGGCAAAACAACATTGATGATAGTTGAAAAAATAAGCAAATGTTATCAGATGGGAGAAGTCGAGGTCAGAGCTCTGGAAGACGCTTCCTTTGAAATTTACGATGGTGAGTTTGTGGTTATACTCGGCCCCAGTGGTTCAGGGAAAAGCACACTGCTTAATATTATCGGAGGCATGGATGTGCCTTCGGGTGGAAACGTGCTTTTTAAGGATGAAGAGATAACATTGTATGGCGACAAAAAGTTGACGATGTACAGAAGAAATAGTGTTGGTTTTGTATTCCAGTTCTATAATCTTATGGCGAATTTGACTGCAAGAGAAAACGTTGAACTTGCTTCGGAAATATGCGAAAATCCATTGGAAGTCGATTTGGTGATGGAAGAAGTCAATCTCACAGAAAGGATGGATCATTTTCCTTCTCAAATGAGTGGAGGAGAGCAACAAAGGGTAGCTATAGCAAGGGCTGTTGCAAAAAACCCTGATATATTGCTCTGTGACGAGCCCACGGGCGCATTGGACTTCAAAACAGGTCTTTCTATTTTATCCCTTCTTAATAAGGTTAACAAAAACCATGGCAAGACGGTTATGATAATAACCCATAATGCAGCAATAGCAGACATGGCCGACCGTGTAATAAAGATGAGGAGTGGCCGGATAATTTCCGACAAGTACAATAAAGAGCCTATACCCCCTGAAAGGATTGTATGGTGATGAAAAAATTCAATCTGCGCCTATACCGTCATATCAGGCAAGCAAAAGGTCAATTTGTCGCAGTTTCGCTGGTAGTTGCTGTTGGAATAATGAGTTATGTAGCCATTTCCCTTTCTGTAATAGATTTGGAAGTGGGTGCGCAAAGGTATTATGAACTTAACAATTTTCAAGACGTAAGCGTAGAGCTTATGAAAATAAATGAATCGGGCATTGAAGGCATAAGACGAATGCCGAGAGTTGAATCCGCCCAGGGAAGAATTTTTTTTAAGGCTCCTCTGGAGGTTGAGGACAAGGACGAAAAAGTGAACGTAGGCATATCGTCCATACCTGATGCAAAAAACAGAATTAATGATCTGTACATATTAAAAGGGGGATGGATTCAGGACAAGCGAAGAGATGTGCTGGTTCTGGAGCAGTTTGCTGAGGCGAGGGGAATAGAAGTAGGAGATATGGTCCATCCTCAAATAGGAGGAAAGGATTACGAACTTGAAGTCAAGGGCATAGCAGGCAGTCCGGAATACATATATTTGATGGAAGACGAACAAAATCTTTTGCCTCAACCTACGAAATACGGAATATTATTTGTTTCAGAAGAATTTGCTCAACAGGTTTTCGGATATTCAAAGGCATACAACGAAGTTCTTATAAAACTGAAAAATCCAAATGAGGATGGCATATTCAAGGATGAACTTGAAAAAGAGATTGAAAGATATGGCGTGCAGCGCATAATAAGAAGGGAAGACCACGTCAGCGACCGCATAGTGTCTGAGGAAATAAGGGGAGCAAAACAAATGGCTAATGTAATACCACTGCTTTTTCTTGGTGTAGCGGCGGCCATAATAGCCATAATGATTTCGCGCATGGTCAAAAACGACCGAACCTCGATAGGCGTACTCAAGGCAATAGGCTATAGAAACAGGGATATACTGACACATTATGCAAAACACGCATTTATAATAGGTGCGCTAGGATCTGTAATAGGGGTATTTACGGGCTATCTGTTTTCAGGGCCTATGGCAAACATGTATCAAGAATTTTACAGGATACCTTTCAAAGTCAGGATATTTTCATGGCAATATCTTGGCATTGGTTTTGCACTCAGCGCAATATATTGCATAGGAGCGGGGCTTTGGGGAGCCAGAAGCATACTTGGTATTGTGCCGGCAGAATCAATGAGACCGGAGCCTCCTAAGAAAATTGGAAAGACCTATATTCAAAACATTACTTTCATATGGAAACACATCGGTTTTAGCTGGAAGGTCGTATGGAGGAATGTTTTCAGAAGCAGAAAGAGGTTTATCTTCCTTTCGGTCGGCATTGCTGTAACATTTGCTACAGCGCTCATGCCTGCACATATGCTTAATGTTTTTGAGACAATGTTCTATGATCAATATGGAGAATTCATGAGAATGGATTATGAAATAGCCTACAATAAGCCGCTATCAGAGCGTTCTGCGATGGAAATAAGTCAGTTGGTGGATGTTACAGACATAGAAGGAAAGTTGGAGTTTCCATTTGAAATTGAAAATGGATGGAAAAGCAAGGTCGTAAGCGTAGTAGGCCTCAATCCGGACACGGAGTTTTATAATTTGACTGCTTCTGACGGAGGTGTTCTCAGGCTTTCTCATGATGGAATGCTTATAAGCGAACCAATGGCTTACACGCTGGATGTTGAAAAGGGTGACATTGTAAATTTAAAGAATTTCATTCCTTTCAAGGACGACATGAGAATCAAGGTTGACGGGGTGGTAAATCAGAGCCTGGGTCTTAATGCATACATGGACATAGCTTTCATGCAAGAGAGGCTTCTCGACGAAGGCATGATAACAGGAGTGATGATTGATTCTACAGACAGGGTCAAAGAAAAAATGGAAGATGTGAAAAATGTATCGTCAGTCAATTCAATAGCAGACTTGAAAAATATCTTCAAGGAGTTCACCAAGCTTACATATGCAGGCCTTTCTGTTTATGCATTGTTTGCAGGAATAATCGGTTTTGCAATAGTTTATAATTCGACTATGATGAGCATAAATGAGAGAAGGCTCGAATTTTCTTCGCTGCGAATCATGGGATTATCAAAAGAAGAAATCAACAGAATCGTTTTGAAGGAAAATCTCATTATGACAGCATTCGGTATTGTGCTTGGAATCCCATTGGGAAGGTGGCTCATTGAACTCTTGCAGACTTCTTTTCAAACGGAGTTTTATACAATGACCGCGCCTATAGAAACGAATTCGTATATATATGCGGCTGCATTGACGGTTTTTTATGTATTGATTGCACAGTATTTCAGTTCGCTTAAGATTAAGAGATTGGACTTCATCGAAGCGCTTAAGAACAGAATAAGCTAAAGGGGGCAGCATGAGAATTGTAAATAAATTTACGGAAATGTTTAAAAACAAAAATAACAAAAAAAAGAATAGAACAAAGAAATGGACGACTTTCGCCATAGCTGTTGCCTTAGTTTCGGCAGGCGGATTTTATTACATGGAGACGCAGAACAAAGGCCTTCCAGTGGAGGTCACTTCAGTTGAAAAAGGGCAGGTGCTCGAATATGTAGAAGAGATTGCTTACGCTAAATCCGACAATGAGCACATAATTTATTCGGACATAAACGGAGTATTGAATGAAGTAAACATAAAGGAAGGGGATACAATAAAAAAAGGGGATATACTTGCAACGATTGAGGGAAAAGATATCGATCTCCAGATAAAGAGCTTGACAGCCCAATTAAGCGGCGCGGATGCTTCGGCTTCTTATTCATATGTAGAATCGGCACGGCTGGCAAGGGATGAAGCTTCTCGGACATTGAGCAACATGGAAAAACTTTACCAAGAGGGCGCGGTAAGCAAGGATGACTTTCTAAAGGCCCGGACAGCTTATGAAGTTGCCCAGCAAGCCTACGGACAGGCTCTAAGCCAATACAAGAGCGCAAAGGCGCAAAGCCGTACTATAGGCTATGAGATAGACCTTTTGAAGAACAACCGAGACAAATTGACAATTACATCGAACGAGGATACACAGGTAACGCTGCTGCACATTAAGGAGGGAGAGTATATAAGTCCGGGAGTGCCGCTTTTCGAGTTGGGAAGCCTTGAAGAATTACGTTTTGAGGCGGATATACTAGTTAGCGACGTAGGTGATGTAAAAAAGGGACAGACTGTCTTGATTGAAAATGAGGACATAGGCATGCCGGAAATAGAAGGACTTGTCGAAAGCATATCGCCAAAAGCCTTCAGCAAGATTTCCGAATTGGGAATAGAACAGAAGAGGGTAAAGGTGGATATGATTTCGGAAACATTTTCGGATAAAATTCGTTTGGGTTATGAAGTTGAAGTAAAGATTATAACCAGGGAAATGAATGACGTGCTGAGAGTTCCGGACAATGCTGTCTTTGAAATTAAGGGACAGTTCCATGTGTTTGTTGTTAAAGGAGGTGAAACGGTATTAAATCCAATAGATGTAATTTTTGAAGGTAATGATTATTTTGCCATAGAAAACGGAATATCGGAAGGCGACATTGTGGTTCTTTCACCGGGAAACAAATTGGAGCAAGGAATGAAGATATCAATTCTGAACAATAAGGATTAGAATAGATTGGGAGCAAAAAAATCATAAAAATGAAGTATTAATTCGAGGAGGAAAATTATGACGTATGAAACTTGGTTGATTGTCAAAACTTTTATAATGACGGCCTCATTGAAAATTCTAGGGGCGCTTGTCGTATGGTTTGTAGGAGTCTATGCAATCAAATGGTTGATGAAAATAATAAACAGGATTTTGAAAAGAAGCGATTCAGACATAACTTTGGTTAAATTTATAAATTCATTCGTAAAAATAGCGCTTAAAATACTGCTAGTAGTTACGATTGTGATTATTTTGGGAGTTCCCAGCACGAGTTTCATAGCTATTTTGGGAGCAGCAGGACTGGCTATAGGTTTGGCTTTGCAGGGGAGTCTTTCAAATTTTGCCGGCGGAGTACTTATACTTGTTTTCAGACCTTTCAATATTGGGGATTATATAGAAGCAGGAGAATTATCAGGTACGGTACAAGCAATACAGATACTTTACACGGTTCTTATAACGCCTGACAATAAAAGGATAGTAGTACCAAATGGAAATCTTTCAAACAACAGCGTAATGAATTATTCATCTGAAGAAACACGAAGGGTTGATCTGAAATTCGGTGTTTCGTATGATGCTGACATAAGTAAGGTTAAGGAGATAGTAACTAAAATATGCGACAGTCACGACCTCATTTTGAAGGAACCGGAACCATTTGTCAGAGTTTTTTCTCATGGTGAAAGTTCTGTAGATTTTGTTGTAAGGCCATGGGTTGAAAAAGAAGATTACTGGACTGTTTATTACGATATGCAGGAACTGGTAAAAGAAGCCTTCGACAAAAATGGAATCGAAATCCCATATCCGCATATGGATGTGACTATGCTTGGCAAATAAGGGCATACTTGATAATTTGCTTGTTTTGTGTTAAAATGACCGCAGGCGGTATCGAATTCGAGCCGCACTGAAACGGTTTTATTCTACAATTGAATAATAATGAAATTCTGCTCTGAGCCAATGGACCGAGACAGAGGTGACAAGATTAATTTGATAAATTCGCCTTTCTATGCAACTGCTTAGGAAGGCTTTTATTGTTTTGTTTTGTATGCCCGCCGGTTTAAACCGGCGGGCATTTATTATAAAAAGGGGATGTTGAAATGAAAATAGGATTTGTAGGCGGTGGAAGAGTCGGTAAAGCTTATGGCAAGTTCTTGAAAAGCCGCGGATATGATGTTTGTGGATATTTCAGCAGAACGCAGTCTTCTGCAATGGCAGCAGCTTCCTTTGCGGCTACATCCTGGTATGGCAGCATGGAAAAATTGGCGGAAGCCGCCGACATTATATTCCTTACTGTAAATGACGACCAGATTCGCTTGGCTGCAGAAAAACTGTCCAATATTGATCCTTCATTGGATGGAAAGATTGTTATACATATGAGTGGAGCTTTGGCATCCTGCGAACTGGATATTCTTAAAAAGAGAGGTTGCCACATATATTCCCTGCATCCTCTTTTGTCCTTTGCTGAACCCGAAAAAGCATGGGAGAGAGTTGAAGACGCTGTATTTTCTGTAGAAGGCGACAGCTCAAAAATGGATACAATGATTCGCTTGCTTAAAGACACGGGATGTTCGTATTTTGAAATAGAAACAGACAAGAAGGCTCTATACCATGCTGCGGCATGTGTGGCATCGAACTATGTGACGGTCCTTTTGGATTATGCATATTCTTTATATCTGGATATGGGGCTTTCAAGAGAAGATGCCGGCAAAGCCCTGTTGCCGCTTGTCAAAGGAACGGTTCAAAACGCTGAGGACGGAGGGCCTGAAAAGACACTTACCGGACCCATTTCCAGAGGCGATGTAGGTGTAATAAGGCGCCATATGGAAGCATTTGAAAAATCGGCAAAAGATAAAGAGGATTTTTACCGGTTCATGGGGTTGCAAACGGTTGCTTATGCAAAGCGTTACGGACTCCAACCGGAGGAAAAAATAAATGAAATGACAAAAATATTAAACAGGGGTGAGCTGGATGGCTAAAAGGTTTACGGTTAATGATTTTATTGAATCAAAGAAGAATGGAAGAAAGATATCAATGCTTACGGCATATGATTATTCCATGGCAAAATTGCTTGATGAGTCCGGTGTTGACAGTCTTTTGGTAGGAGACTCTTTGGGTATGGTTGTGCTCGGATATGAAGATACGCTCCAAGTCACAATGGAGGACATGATTCATCATTGCCGTGCGGTTTCGAGAGGCGTTAAAGGGGCAATGGTCATAGGGGACATGCCTTTTATGAGCTATCATGTAAGCGTAGAGGAAACTGTCAGAAACGCAGGAAGATTGATAAAAGAAGGCCGGGTCCAATCAGTTAAACTTGAAGGAGGAAGAGAGATAGCCGACAAGATTCGCGCCGTCATTGGAGCCCAAATTCCGGTAGTTGGCCATTTGGGACTAACCCCACAATCAGTCAACATGTTTGGCGGATTCAAGGTTCAAGGGAAATCTGAGGATGCTGCAAAAAAAATCATAGAAGACGCATTGCTTTTGGAAGAAATAGGCGTATTCGCAATAGTTCTTGAATGTGTGCCGGCTGACCTTGCCAAGATAATTTCTGAAAAACTGACAATCCCGACAATTGGAATCGGAGCAGGTGCGGATTGCGACGGTCAGGTTTTAGTTACCCAGGATATGCTTGGAATGTACAGCGATTTTGTGCCCAAGTTTGCAAAGCAATATGCACAGGTAGGCTTGACAATAAAAGAAGCTGTGGCTTCATATGGCGATGAAATAAGGGAAGGCGTCTTCCCGGAGAAAAAGCATACATTCAAGATTGATGCTTCAATATTGGAAAAGCTTTATTAAGGAGGATTTTCAGTGGATACAGTAAAAAAGATAGATGTGCTTCGAAGCCGCTTGAAAGAAGCGATAAAAGACGGCAAAAGCGTGGGTCTTGTTCCTACCATGGGATTTTTGCATGAAGGACACCTTTCTTTGATAAAAAGGGCCAGGGCGGAAAACGATTTGCTTGTGGTGAGCCTGTTCGTAAACCCGACACAATTTGGCCCGGGGGAGGACCTTGAAAGTTATCCCCGTGATTTGGAAAAAGATGCTGCTCTCTGCCGAGAAAAAGGCGCTGACATATTGTTTGCGCCGGATGCGGGAGAAATGTATTTTGAGGACTATGGCACATACGTAGAGGTGTCTGGAGAATTGACAAAAGGACTTTGTGGAAAATCAAGGCCCAGTCATTTCAAGGGGGTTACATCTGTTGTAAGCAAGCTATTTAATATAGTTGATCCTGACAGGGCGTATTTCGGGCAAAAGGATGCACAGCAGGTTGCGGTAATCAAACGCATGGTGCGGGATTTGAATTTTGATATAGAAATTGTCGTTTGCCCCATAGTAAGAGAGAAAGACGGTCTTGCCAAGAGTTCCAGGAACATATATCTTTCTGAAGAAGAAAGAAAAGCGGCTCTTGTTTTGAACAAATCGCTAAGGGCTGCGGCTGAAAGAATTTCATCCGGTGAAAGAAACGCATATGAAATAAAGGCCATGATTGAAAAAATGATAAAGGAAGAATCTTTATCTTCTATAGACTATGTGGAAGTTGTCGATGCGGAAAGCATAAAGCCGATTGAAAACCTTAAGGGAAGCGTGCTTGTGGCATTGGCGGTCAGTTTTGGGAAGGCAAGGCTTATAGACAATATTTGCTTGGAGGTTAAATGAAATGATGATCAATATGTACAAGGGGAAAATTCACAAGGCCATAGTCACAGAAGCTAATCTCAACTATGTGGGAAGCATAACCATAGACAGGGATTTGATGGATGCGGCGGGAATGGTCGAGGGCGAAAGGGTGCAAATCGTCAATAATTTCAACGGTGAACGCATAGAAACATATATCATTGAGGGCCAGCGCGGCAGCGGTGTTATTTGCTTGAATGGAGCAGCGGCAAGAAGGGTCCAGCCCGGGGACGAGGTCATAATAATTTCCTATTGTTGGATTGATGAAGAAGAAGCAAAGCGGCTTGTGCCCAAAATAGTGTTTGTGGACAAGGACAACAGGATTTGTGAAACTGCTGGCAGTGAAACACATGGTCAAATTAAATGATTTACATTATTCAAAAATATGATTCTATTGAACGGAGTCGAAAAAAAGAAAAACATACTTTTTATGAATAATGTTTGGAAAAAGGCGCCTACAAGGTGCTTTTTTTTTGTTTTGTGGTATAATACAGTAACAAATTTTTTAAGTTGGATTTAACAATTTAAATTTTAAATCAAGAAACCAAGATAGCAACAAAAAAACAGGAGGTTGGATTATGCGAAGCGATGAAGTAAAAAAAGGCGATGCAAGAGCCCCGCATCGTTCACTTATGTATGCAATGGGTTATACAAAAGAAGATCTTGAAAAGCCCTTGATTGCAGTTGTGAATGCTCAAAATGAGATTATTCCGGGTCATTACCATTTGGATGAAATTGCGGAAGCAGTTAAAATGGGAGTTTATTCTGCGGGTGGAACCCCTATGGAATTTCCGGCAATAGGCATTTGTGACGGCATTGCCATGAATCATTCGGGGATGAAATATCCATTGTCTACAAGAGAACTTATTGCCGATTCGATTGAAGCTGTTACCATGGGGCAGAAGTTTGACGGCATGGTCTTGGTTGGAAATTGCGACAAGATTGTTCCTGGAATGCTAATGGCGGCCGCCAGAATGAATATACCGACAATCTACATAAGCGGAGGACCAATGCTTCCGGGAAATTCCGAAGGCAAGAAAATAGACCTTGTAAGCGGAGCATTTGAAGCAGTTGGAAGTTATAAAGAAGGAAATATCTCGGCAGAAGAGCTTCATCAAACAGAGCTTCATTCCTGTCCGACTTGCGGAAGCTGCGCGGGGCTTTTTACGGCAAATACCATGAATTCTCTTGCGGAAGTACTGGGAATAGCTCTCCCGGGAAACGGGACAATACCAGCTCCTTACGGAAGAAGGAAACAATTGGCAAAACATGCCGGAATTCAAATAATGGAAGCCTTAAGGAAGAACCTTAAACCAAGGGACATCATGACTAAGGAAGCTTTCAGGAATGCAATAACTGTTGATATGGCAATAGGCGGTTCTACCAATACGGCCCTTCATTTGCTTGCCATAGCCAATGAGGCGGAAGTCGAGATAAGTCTTGAAGATTTCGATGAAATAAGCCGAATGGTTTCAAACATAACCAAGCTTAGCCCGGCGGGTTTTCACACCATGGATGACTTGGACAGGGCCGGGGGGATATCAGCTGTCATTAAAATGCTTTTGGATGACGGAAAAATCGATGGTAGCTGCATGACTATATCAGGAAAGCCCATGTCAGCAGTAGTTGAAAACGCCTATGTCAAGGACGAAAGTGTAGTTCATCCGTTGGATAATCCATACAAGAAAGAAGGCGGCATAGCTGTCTTAAGAGGCAACTTGGCTTTGGATGGAAGTGTAGTAAAGCAATCCGCAGTAGGGCCGGAAATGATGAGGCACAGCGGGCCGGCCCGTATCTATAATTCCGAAGAGGAAGCATACGAGGCAATACTTGGGAAAGAAATTAAGGCTGGAGATGTGGTTGTAATACGCTATGAGGGACCAAAGGGTGGACCCGGAATGAGAGAGATGCTAAGTCCAACAGCGGCAATAGCTGGGATGGGGCTTGAGAAATCCGTAGCTTTAATAACAGACGGCCGATTCTCCGGAGGGACAAGAGGTCCCTGCATAGGCCATGTTTCCCCAGAGGCAATGGAGGGCGGACTTATAGCTCTTGTTGAAGAAGGCGACACAATAAACATTGATATACCCAATCGCTTGCTCGAAGTGGATCTAAGCGATGATATCATAGAGAAAAGGCGCAAGGCTTGGGTCAAGCCTCCAACAAAAGCCAAACCTGGAACATACCTGTCAAGGTACAGCAAATTGGTTACATCGGCGAGCACAGGAGCTGTGTTTGAAAGATAATGAAAAGCAATAATTATTAAAAATTCCAGGCCCGGCTTATGCCGGGCCTGCTTGTATTTAAGCCGTATTGATTAAGCGGCTTTTTTGATGTAAAATGTATGCATTCGAGGGTGGTAAAGGGGATGGTTAAATGCAGAAGGTATTTGTCATAGGAATTGGCGGTTTCATAGGAAGCAACCTTAGATATTGGATTTCATATATGGTGAATTCATATTTCAAGTCGCATAATTTTTGGGGAACTCTTACAGTGAATATAATAGGGTGCCTTATAATAGGCGCATTGATGTCGTATCATTTGAATATGGCGGAAATTGAATCAAACATGAAGGTTTTAGTTGTTACTGGTCTTCTTGGAGCCCTTACTACCTTTTCTACATTTTCGTTTGAAACAGTTGAACTGATTCAAAATGCTAGAATACAGCTTGCTGTTGCAAATGTGATGATGAATGTATTTTTGGGACTCGGAGCTGTATTCATGGGTTTCGAGGCAGTGAAGAGATTGGCTTAAAGGACAGTGGAAAGTAGAAAGTGGAAAGTGGAAAGTAGAAAGAGGAAAGTAGAAAGTGGAAAGTAGAAAGTAGAAAGAGGAAAGTAGAAAGTGGAAAGTAGAAAGTGGAAAGTAGAAAGTGGAAAGTGGAAAGTGGAAAGTGGAAAGTAGAAAGTGGAAAGTAGAAAGTGGAAAGTGGAAAGTAGAAAGTGGAAAGTAGAAAGTGGAAAGTGGAAAGTGGAAAGTGGAAAGTGGAAAGTAGAAAGTGGAAAGTAGAAAGTGGAAAGTAGAAAGTGGAAAGTGGAAAGTAGAAAGTGGAAAGTAGAAAGTGGAAAGTAGAAAGTGGAAAGAAAAAAAGTTAAAACAAAAACTAAAAAGGGACAGACATTTTTGACAAAAGACATAACAGCTTGCGGCTTGCAGCGGTCAGTTTGCAGTAAAAGATTAAAGGCAAAAGAAAAAGCAAAAATTATTGCAAGGCATTGAGTTCTGAAGGCATTTGAGGTTTAAATGCTTCTGTATTTCCTGACAACTGCCCACTGCCAACTGACAACTGATTACAGCCTGCAGCATGCAGTTTGCAGTGGGCAGTAACAAGTGGAAAGTGGAAAGTGGAAAGAAAGAACAGATATCAGGCGACAGGTATCAGATATCAGCAAAAGCAAAAGAAGGAAGGCAAAAGGCAAGGTGGATGCAAGGCATATGACAACTGATTTTTAATTTTCAAAAAAATATAAGGCCCGACGATGAGATCTTGACTTTTTCTTAATCGTCGGGTCTTATGGGTTTTGTTTTTGGTTATTCTTTCCACTTTCTACGTTCTACTTGCTACTGTTTTATATCTCCACCGATGCGTCCAAGTGGTATATAAGGTCTTTTCTTTCGACGATAATTTCCATTCGCTCGCTCAGGTCTTCTCTTGCTTTTATTCCCAGGAGGAGTTCCTTGGTTGGGTTTATGGCAACGGGATGACCTGTCATTTCAAACATTGAAATGTCTCCTGAAGTATCTCCGTATGAATAGCTTTTATCCAAATCTATATTATATTTGCAAACGAAATCGAGCATTGCCTTTTTTTTATTTTTTGAATCCCACATTTGCCGTATTTCTCCGGTGAAATGATTTTCTGCATCTGTTTTATAGACAGATGCTTTGAAATCGTCAATTCCGTATCTTTCCGCCATTTTGCGTACAAGGAATGATGGGCTTCCGGAAATGAAAAGTATTTTATGGCCCATTGTTTTATGCCAGGCTATCCTCTCTCTTGTATAAACATAGACATTGTCGCCTTTAAGGGCTATGACCTGATTTGTTATGAATTCAAGCATGTCCTTGTCAAGCCCCTTGAGCGAATCAATATAGACTTCAGCCAGTTCAAGAAGATAGTCGTCATAGTTCCCTCTGCGTTTTTCCCAATTCTCATAGGTTTTTTTCACTTTGGTGTGCCAAAGGGCGGGGTCTATGACTTCATATTTCATAAGTTTTTTAAAATGCTCAATCATTAGGGAGTTTCTGTAAAGGGTTCCGTCAATATCGAAAAATGCACCTGTTGTGGACATAAAGCACCTCCTCAATCAATGCCTTTGATTATGTTTGCAAAATTGTTTACCATTCTCGCTGTCATACCCCAAATCACATTGTCCCCATATTCATAAAAATGAACAGGGTAATGACCGTTTTTCCAATTGTAGCCTTTCCCGTCTTGAATTTTGTCAAAGGGGAAATCATCCGGAATATCCAGTTTCATGCTTATATAGTGAACATTGGGATCGTTTTCAAGGAAGTAGTCTAGCGGGACGGTAAAAACACTCTGAACCTCGTCGCGATTGACTGACAACTCGTCTACGCTTTTAATATCCAGAATACCAACATAGCAATATATAAAAAGATTGAAAGGCGTGCTGATTCGGTCAATTGCTCCTATCAGTCGTATTTGCTTTTGAGGCAGGTTCAATTCCTCCATTGTTTCTCTTATTGCCGATTGGCTTGGGGCTTCGTCTTTCTCGATTCCGCCGCCTGGAAAGCATACTTCACGAGGCTGGGTTTTGAGGTTTTTTGACCGTATTTCAAAAAGCAGGCATATGCGACCATCTATTTTTACTAAAGGCAGAAGTACTGAAGCCAACTTGTTGTCCCCTTCCGGAATCGGGAAGTGATTGTAAAGTTTTTTTCTTATTTTATGGAAGTTCATTCTAACACTCCTTGCGTCATTTAATTGTATTATACCATTTTCAAAAGGTATAAAAAATGTTTAAGAAGGAATATCAAGGGTAACATAATAATACAAGAAAGCTGTATCAAGCTCCTTGAAAGGGGCTTTATATAGAGGCAGTGTAAGGACTTAAGAACAGGCTTGGCAGTCTGTAAAAGTAAGGAATGGAAATAAGAAGTTGAAAGAGTCCAACATTTTCTTAAGTAGAACCAATAGAAAGACTTAGGAGGTATATGCGATAGAAAATAAAAATTCAACGAAAACAATTGAATATAAGAAAAAATACGAAAGTGCTTACAACTGCTGAATCAAGCTATCCGCAAAGATGATGGATGGCTTGATTTTATTTGGGCAATTGGGGCGTTTCATGCCGAATAAACCGCATATACGCTTGTTGGGAAATGATTTTGTTTTAAATTATTCGGTTTGTGGTAGAATATATAAAAGTTTCAAGGAGGATAAACAAATGAAGATAGTTATAAACAATTTCAGACCCCACATGGTGATGCCGGAAATCTTCATAGAGGAAATGAAGAGTGATTATCCCGATAGCCTGATTGTTGTATGTGAAAACAAAGAGGAGCTCATGGTGGAATTGCCGGATTCGGATGTTTTGTTCGGACTGAGGTTCACAAAAGACATGCTTGAAGCGTCAAAACAGATAAAATGGGTCCAAAGCCTCAGTGCAGGAGTCGACCATATGCCAATGGCGGAAATGGCGAAAAGAGGCATATTGCTCACAAACGGGCGGGGCATCCATAAAGTCCATATGACTGAATATGCTATTGCGGCGATGATCATGATGGCAAGGAATTTCCACGCTATGTCCAGGAATCAAATAAAGGGAAGATACGACAGAAACGTCTCTCAGGGGCAGATACACGGATCGACGGTAGGAATAGTCGGGATGGGGAGCATAGGGACTGAAATAGCGCGAGTCTCGAAATTTTTGGGCATGAATGTTCTGACCGTGAAAAGTTCAAGCGGAAATGTCCCTGAATATGTGGACAAGGCATATGAAAGAAAAGACATGGTCAAGGTGTTTGAGGAAAGCGACTATGTGATAAATCTTCTTCCATCAACCAAAGGAACAATCAATCTCATAGACGAAAAATATTTTTCGGCCATGAATGAAACGGCTGTGTTCATAAACATGGGGAGAGGCAATACGGTAAACGAGAAAGACATGATAAGGGCATTGCAGTCAAAATCGATAAAAGGTGCAGTTACGGACGTCTACAACAAGGAGCCTCTTCCTGAAGAAAGCCCACTTTGGGACTTGGACAATATAATAATGACACCTCACATATGCGGTGAAAATCCTTACTATATGGAAAGGGCTTACAAAATTTTCAAAGAAAATCTAAGAGTGTTTGCATACGGCGAAGGTGAAATGGTTAATCTTGTGGATATGAAAAAAGGATATTGAATAGAGCATGTGAAGAAAAACCAACATAAAGCGCATAAAAAAATGAAAGCCTTTTAGGGCTTTCGTTTTTTCGTTTTTGGGTATCATGATATTGAAGCGTTTTATTTTCAATTGGTTAAAGTAAATTGGCTGTTAGACATTTCAAAAGATTCCTTTAGTCCGGATGTTGTGTAGACCTTGAAGTCCCTGGTTATGAATATGCCTTCCACATCCGGGTATGCTTCGAGAAGCTTGAGGCCGTCGCTAAGGCCGAGAGCGAATGCTGTTGTTGAAAGGGCGTCGGCATTTATCGATTCGCCTGCTATTATTGAAACTGCTGAAAGGCTGTTTTCAAAAGGATATCCGTCGAAAGGACTCAGTATGTGGTGGTATGAGTTTTCGCCGGATTCAAAATAGCGCTCATATATGCCTGATGTCACTATGGACTTGTTCCTTACACTTGCAACACCTATATAATCGCTTCGTTCTGCTTCAGGGTTCTGTATTCCTATATGCCAATTGTCGCCGTTTGGCTTATGACCGTGGGCATAAATGTTTCCACCTAGATTGATTATTGCATGTTCAATGCCTTCCTGCTCGAACATTTTAGAAAGTGCATCGGCGGCATAGCCTTTTGCGATTCCGCCCAAATCAATCATCATTCCCTTATCCTCAAGGAATACCGTTTTTTCATCAGGGTTCAATTTGATTTTTGAATAGTCTATGCGAAGGAGGGCTTGGTCGATTTCAGATTGGTCCGGCAATCTTGCATTTTCTTTGCCGATGTTCCACAAATTAACCAAAGGGCCGATTGTTATGTCGAAAGCCCCTCCGGAAATTTTGCCGTAGTGTATGGCTTTTTCAATCACTTTGTATGTGTCTTCCGAAACCTGGACCGGTTTTTCTCCTGCGGCCTGGTTGATTCGGCTGATTTCACTGCCTGCAAGATTTAGGCTCATTTTATTTTCGATGTTTTCAATCATCTCAAAGGCTTTTTCGAAGATGTATTCATCTGTAGAATCATATATTTTTATTTGCACAACTGTACCCATAAAAAGGTTGGTTTCAGTGGCCGGGGTGTTTAGGGCTGAATTTTCGCTGCAAGCTGAAAATGAAACCGCAACAAGGGCAAGCATGATAAAAATCAATAAAAATCTATTTGTTTTCATAAAGACCTCCATGTTGGACATTGTAGCTACATTATATTAGAATTGTGTATTATAAGCAAAAAAAATCGGGGGATAGGCTTCCATGAAGAAATTGGATTTTATCATAATAATTTTGTTGCTTCTTGTTTCAGCTATTTCTCTTTTTGCGCTGGGTATTTACAAGGGCAGGCCTGTAGACACAAGGACAGTGGAAATAAAAATTGATGGAAAAGTATACGACTCCTTTGAGTGGACTGACGATTTGCAAAAGGAAATAAAGCTGGATACGCAGTTTGGCTTGAACATAATAGTTATAGACAGTGACGGCCTTAGAATGTCGTATTCGGATTGTCCCGACCAGGTATGTGTGCGTGACGGGACGATAGATTCACCTGGGGAAATCCTGGTCTGCCTTCCCCACAGGCTGATTGTTGAAATAAAAGGCAAAAGAGATGGAGATGGTGTTGATGACTTTTCATATTGACGGGGCTGATAAATCTGTGTTTGTCGGGGGTGTCCCTATTGGGGGAGGAAGTCTTCCTGTAAGGATAGCAGGCCCTTGTGCAGTCGAATCCCGAAAGCAAATAATTGAAATAGCTGAAATTGTCAAGAAGTCCGGCGCCGAATTCTTAAGGGGCGGAGTTTTCAAGCCCAGAACAAGCCCATACGATTTTCAAGGCTTGGGATGGGAAGGCCTTAAGTACCTCAAGGAGGCCGGAGAAAAAACAGGACTTCCTATAGTTACGGAAGTTTTGGACCCTTATCATATAGACAGGATGGTAGAGCAGGTAGACTTGATTCAGATAGGTTCGAGGAACATGCACAATTACGCCCTTCTTAAGGCAGTGGGAGAAACGGGGAAAGCTGTAATTCTTAAAAGGGGTATGAGCGCTACCCTTAGAGAATGGATACTTGCGGCGGAGTATCTGGCGGCAAGCGGGAACGGCAACATAATTTTATGCGAAAGGGGAATAAGAACCTTTTCAGACTATACAAGAAATACTTTGGATTTGTCGGCTGTCCCAATAATGAAAAAAGAGACAGGTCTTCCTGTACTTGTCGATCCCAGCCATGGAACCGGACTTAGGGAATTGGTAATTCCCATGAGCAAGGCGGCGCTGGCATGCGGTGCGGATGGAATAATGGTTGAGGTTCACAACAATCCTGAGAAGGCCCTCAGCGACGGCCCCCAGTCTCTTATGGAGGATGGCTACACAAGGCTTGTTTCAGAAATGGAAATATTCAGGTACGGCAAGAATGGTTGAAGGCCGGCATAGAAAACTCAGATAATTGAAGGCGGCGATTATATGTTTAAAACAAAGAAGTTTTACGCCTTCGCCTGGCGGGAACTGATAAAAAGAATTGGTGAGCACGATATTTTTGGCCATGGAGCCCAAATGGCATACTTTTTTATTTTGTCAATTTTTCCTTTTGTGATATTTTTATTTGGAATCCTTTCAAATTTATCCATGTCCTATAGCGGTTTTTTCGATGGTATTGCCAAAATAGTTCCAAAAGAAGTTGTGTCTGTAATGGGGGATTATGTTTCGGACCTTGTTCCCCAGGCAAACATAAATTATCTTTCAATATCGGCACTAATCACAATATGGTCGGCATCCAGAGGAATTCATGCATTAAGACAGGCCATGGACAGGGCATACGGCGTGGTATCCGTGAAGAAATTCTGGAGAAAAAGAGTTCTTTCAATCATATACACAATGGCACTTATGGTGGCAATTGTGTTTGCATTGACGCTTCCTAGCATGGGAAAGGACTTTGTATATTTTATCGAATACACATTCAAACTCGATTTGGGGCTTGTGAAAATACTTTTGGCCTACAGATGGCCTTTGATAATAGCTTTTTTCTTTATGGTAATTTCATTTTTCTATTATGTTTCATTCGACAGGCACGACAAATGGAGAGAGGTAATACCGGGAACTCTTTTTGCCATGGTAGGCTGGGTTGCCCTTTCGGCTTTGTTTTCTGAGTTTGTAAACAATTTTGGCAGATATACTTTGATATACGGCAGTCTCGGAGCAATAGTTGTGCTGATGGTGTGGTTTTATATGAGCAGCATAGTATTAATGCTTGGTGGTGAAATCAATTCCATTTACTATTCATTTAAATTGTATAAAGATAATGAAAATGCACCGCTTATTGAAGAGGCAAATCCCTGTGACAAAGTAAACAAATGATAATGTTAATAGATGAGGGATTAAGCTATGAAAAGGAATTGATAGGGGAGGAAGGGTATGGAAAATTTATTTGACAGCATAAAAAGCATGATTGAATCGAATCTCAACAGCAATCCGTCTTTGAACAAGTCAATCAAATCAATGACTATGGAGAAAATAAGAGAGCAGGCTTTCCGGACAGAGGTTGAAAGGATCGAGACGGAAAAAGACTATACTTGTTTGGCTGTCAAATCCTTGCTGAAGGAAATAATGCTTTCTGTTTCCGGTGGAGTTGAACCCAAGGACTTTCTTAAATATATATATCAGCATGCTTTAAATAAGTCCTTTCCCCAAGCGGTACAAATAGAGATGAATCAGGAACTCGACTATGCTTCAGAGCTTTATCTTGATGTATTGTCAATTGTTGCGGAATATCAAAAAAAATCAGATGACGGGACATGGCAAAGCAAATACGCATTTGAATTTTTGAAAGAGCACGAAATAAGGGCCCTGGAAAACAGCTATGAATACGAAAAATTTATGCATGTATTTAAAAATGACCATGTGTATGAAATGATGAAGCTTAATCAGGAATTATTGGGATACAGTACTTTGGATCACATACTGGGGGTTCACAGTTTGGCTGTTTTCATCGCAAGACAGCTAAAGGAAGCCGGAGTTGCAATAGATCTTGGCAGGGTTTCCGGAGCTGCCGCGGGACATGACATAGGGAAATACGGATGCAAGGGCTCGGAAATGAAGAGGGTTCCGTATTTACATTATTATTATACAGACGAATGGTTCAAGAAGCACGACATAGTATACATACGAAACGTTGCAGTCAACCATTCGACTTGGGATTTGGAAATTGAAGCGCTTCCCATAGAATCCCTTGTGCTTATATACAGCGATTTCAGGGTTAAACAGAAAAAAGTTGAGGGAAACCTTACGGATATGCATGTGTATTCGTTGGAAAAGTCCTTCCGCGTAATACTAAACAAGCTTGACAATGTCGATAGTATGAAGAGAAAGCGTTACGACAAAGTATACAAGAAGCTGAAGGATTTTCAGGCTTTCATGCTTAGTAAAGGCTTGGAACTTGACCTTGAAAAGCCGCCTGCTGATTTGAAGAACCGAGAGATAGAAAGAAAGAGCGATTTGGCAATGCTTCAAGGCGATTCTATTATAAAGAGCATAAAGATGCGCTCTATTGGGCACAACATAAAGCTGATGTACTTGCTTAGGGATGAATCGTCATTGAATGCGATCCTTGAGCAAGCCAGAAGCGAGGCGGACATAAATAATCTGAGAGGTTATCTTAATGTGATTGAGGAATATTCTACATATTTGACTCAAAAACAGAAGCTGTCCACTTTGAATTTTTTATACGACCAACTTACCCACAGTGAAGATGACATAAGAAACCAGAGTTCCTCCCTTATGGGTGTTTTGATTGCTACATTGGATGAAGAGTACCGCAAGGAGGTTCCGGAAAGCGTAAGGATAAATCCTCCAGAAATTTCAAGTTATCAAATATTTGACAAGTATCTGCAAATGGCATTGTATCCCGATGTTGAAACTGTGCCCCTGCATCAGTATTGGATAGGCTATTCGGCCCGAAAGATGGTTGAGTCCCTGTTTGAGAAATGCAGGCCAATGCAAAAGAAAAATTATCTGGAGACTGTATCAGGGATTTGCGCCCAACTTGAAAAGGAAACGAGCGTAAACAAGCGCATGTTTTTCATAGAAATAATTAAAAGGATAGGACTCGGTTCGTGCAGTTATGAAGAGGTTGAAAAGCCTTATAAATTTTTGGAAAAATGTATTTATGACGACAGTATCCAAATAAGGGTTTCAGCAAAAGATGCAGTAAAAAACATTTTGGAAAGTGGCGAAAACACCAATCCGTTTTTTGACATGCTTGGAAGCCAAATGCATGATAAATTCACATATTCCGAATTGCCTGCTGAAAATTTCCTTAATCACAGGATTGCGCTTGGAATGGCTATGCCGGAAGAGTCTGTAAAAGTTTTTGAGTCGCTTAGAAAAAAGGATGATGAGAAGCTTTCCTATCTCTTTTTAAGCAATCTAAAGACTGCTACTCCTTGGATAATCAAGAAGGTTCATGTCGAGGTTATGCTTGAAAAAGCTATGGAGGATATAGGGAAGAACGGTTTTCATACTGCAATGCATTATTGCAACCTTCTCAAGGTTTCAGCAAGCCCCACGGTAAGAAACAAGGCAGGGGAGTCGCTTTTGAGAATTTTTCACCATCTTTCATTTGACCAGCGAAATGATATTGCTGTGGAATTGATCAGGGCTCTTGAAATAGAGAACTATCAATTTACAAAGTACATACCGGCATATCTTGGAAGGCTGGTACTGTATTTGAAGCCGGTTGAACTTGATGAATTCATAGATGACATGGTCACAAAAGCGAAAAGCGCTAATCCACAAATAGAGTCGCTTCTTTTTGAGACTGTGGGTGTGGCGATTGAGAATTATGCTGAATACAGGAGACATTTTAAGGAAAGCAGGGAGTCATACGAGAATCGGCAGATAAGGCTTTTGGGCATACTTATGAATGGGATTGTAAGCTTCAATCAAAGGGTCAAGTATGTGGCTTTTGGTGTCATAGGAAAAAATGTTTTCAAGTCAAATGCTTTGGATTTGCAAAAGACGCATAGAATTTTTGAACTTATTGCAAAAAAAGTTTTAACGCTTATTGACTTAAACGCCAAGGACGAAAGCATACTTTTCTTGACAAATGCAGCGGGGCTCAATGATATTTACAGATTCATATCGGATTATACCCACCTGTTCGGAGGTATGCATATAAAAAAGAATAAGAAAATTGCATTTTTTCCAGGCACATTCGACCCTTTTTCTCTAAGTCATAAAGAAATAGCAAGAGAGATAAGAGACAAGGGATATGAGGTCTATCTTGCGGTTGATGAATTTTCATGGTCCAAGAAAACTCAACCGAATATTATACGCAGAAATATTATTCGAATGTCGGTTGCAGATGAAATGGGCATATATCTTTTTCCTGAGAATATTCCGGTAAATATAGCGAATCCAAAAGATCTTGACAAACTGTCCGGAGTATTCGAAGGGTCCAGCGTTTATCTTGTAATAGGAAGCGATGTGCTTCTGAATGCAAGCGCATATAAGGAAGAAGGACCTATTTGTTCTTTTAATCATATAATTTTTGAAAGGAAGGCTCTTGTCGAGTCTGAAGAGGATGATTTAAGACTTGATGAGGCCTGTAAAGGCTTGAATGGTGAGGTGGTCCGGCTTGTACTCAAACCGGAGTATGAGGATATAAGCTCTACATTGATAAGAAAGAACATAGATGAAAAGAGGGATATTTCTAATCTTATAGATCCGCTGGCACAAAAATATATTTACGAAAAGGGCTTGTACAGAAGGGAACCGCAGTACAAGACAACAATGAGAATCAAATCCAAGCAGGTTGAATTGCTGACTGAATTTGACGGTGAGCTTCTCAAAGAGTTGTCGAACAGTTTTTTTGAAGACAGCCTGGATGCGTTTCAGAAGCTTAAGCTTTTTACGATGAAAAACAGCCCTAAAATGCTTATAATAAGGGATTTGAACGACGAAAATAGTATAATTGCATTTTCTCTGTTTCATTTGGTGAAATCAAGTAGCCTTTATAAGGAATTCATGCATGACGGTGTATCTGAATATGTACGCGAAAATTCAATGGGACGCATAATAATGATAGACGGTCTTTTCCTTGACCCAAGGAGAAGCGACGGAACATACAGCCAGATTATTTTGACCGAAACTTTGGGAGTTTGTTTGAACAAGGATTACAGCTATGCCGTTTATTACAATACATTTGAAGAGCACGAAACGCCAAAACTACATGAAACCTTGCTTTTAAACGGTTTTCAAAAGGTGCCACACAGTATAGGGGACAGGAAGGTCTTTGTTGTAAAAATGGTATCTCCGAGCATAATAACACTTGATGCAAGTAAATCCATAAAGGAGCCCTACCAAAGTCATCCGATGGTGCAGAAGTGCATAGAAAAAGTGAGAAAAAAACTTCTCGGGTCATTGATAAAATTATACCCCGGGCACTTGATGCTGTCCTTTGACAGAAACATGATTTACGACAAAATGATTGAAAGGATATGTAAAGAAAACGGGGTGCCGGTCGATCCGGTTTATCCTAAAAAGACCGGGGGAAATATGTGTGTGCCTTTCGGCAAGGTTTTGAACGGACAGATAGTTCCAAACACTGTAACAAAATCGATGCATACCGAGCGATACTTTGAACCTTTCATGAAAGCAAATGAAATGAAAGCTTATCCATACTATGTTGAATTGGAAAACCAAGTTAAAATAATTCGTTCATTCAATCGCCCGGTGTTTCTCATAGACGATCTGCTCCATAAAGGATATCGTTTCAGGGCTATAAATCCTTTGTTCGAAAAAGAAAATATCGAGGTAAAGAAGATAATTGTAGGAATACTTTCGGGACGGGGAAAAGAGTTGATGGAAATCGAAAATCGTGAAGTCGAAACGGCTTATTTCATACCCAGGCTCAAGACATGGTTCAATGAAAATTCACTATACCCTTTCCTCGGAGGAGACACATTGTGGAGAGGCGAATACCACGAGAGGAATATGATTCCATCTGTTAATCTCATTTTGCCATACATGTCTCCATACTATATAAGGGGAGCGTCCAAACAGGCAGTGTACGAATTATCCAAAACATGCCTGGAAAATGCATATGAAATTGTTACAACAATAGAGGAAGTTTATCAGATAGTAAACGAAAGAAGTCTGACCATGGCTGCCTTGGCAGAAGTCTTCATGTCTCCAAGATTTCCTGACCATGGAAGAGACATGTATCACGACTTGAATTTGAGCCCTTCGACTTATCTATTGAACGACATGGAGATGCTCGAAAAGCTCAAGAGGATAATAATTGAGAAATAGGGGGATTGGCATGTTTTATTACAAGTACGACGGAATGGTGCTTTTCACGGAAAAAGAAATGAAAAAAGATTATCTGGAGCCTGTAGGGGAAAGGGGCGCTAAAAGGGAAGGGGACGCTCTTTACTATCTTTCAAATGCGCCCTTGGGAAAAACAAGGAAGAGCTTTTTGCTTAATTACCCGGATCTGGTGGATATACAAAATGAAACCGTCGATCTGTTCGATGAACCTGTCAAGAGGGATTATCCCGATTGGCCGAAATGGATTTTGGAAAAAATAAAAAAAGGCCTGGTAAAATCAGTTAATACTGAATATCCTAACTGGACGGACTGCATTCATCCTGACACAAATGGGCCATATAGAATAAATCTTGTTGGCCTGGGCGATGTTGGGGGGACCCTTTTGACGGGACTTAGGCTTTTAGGCGGAGACGTAGTAAAAAGCATAGGAATCTATGATCCCAAGCCATCCAACAAGGACAGATGGTATTACGAAACGTCACAGATTTACGGACCTTCGGGCGGAATGCCTTTTCCGGAAATAGAAAAAACAGTGGAAGCGGATTTGTTTGATTGCGATGTTTTCGTCTTTTGCGCAAGCAGGGGAGTTCCACCTGTCGGAGACGAGAAAAAAGATGTAAGGATGGTCCAGTTCGAGGGCAATGCGGCTATACTGTCAATATATGCTAAAATGGCAAGGAAAAGAGGATTTAAGGGTATATTCGCAGTCGTGTCCGACCCAGTGGACCTTTTATGCAGAAAAGCTTGGGAAGTTTCCAATACGGATGAAAATGGCAGCATGGATTTCAGAGGCCTCGGAACAGACCAGATAAGGGGATACGGATTGGGCGTAATGCATGCAAGAGCGCGTTTTTATTCCCTTTTGAGAGAAGAAACAAAAGGATACGAAAAGCAGGGAAGGGCATTCGGGCCACACGGAGAAGGATTGCTGATTGCCAACAGCATAAGCTCTTACGACGAGAAACTCTCCGATGAACTCACCGAAGCGGCAAAACATGCAAACCTTAAAATCCGTGAAACAGGTTTCAAACCTTTCATTGCGCCGGCGCTTTCATCAGGTGCCATGTCAATACTTGCAACACTTAGGGGAGAATGGCACCACAGCACTCATTTCATCGGAGGCGTATTTATGGGCTCAAAGAACAGGCGTAGCATTATGGGAATAGAACCGGAAAGGGTAGAATTGCCGCCTTCTTTAAAGAAAAAGCTTTATCAAACATATGAAATGTTGGAGGATTTATATGAATAGGCCGATGGTTTTGATACAATCAAAAAAAACTTCCGCAGTATTGGAAGAAATGGTGGAACACTCAACCGAGGGTTTTGACATTCTTAAAATCCCAAGTGGAATGGATTTGCCGGATTTAAGCAATTCAAAGATAATTATTGCAGCGGAACTCGATTGCGCTGGCTATTGCCCGGATATATTCGAGATAATAAACACATTGGTCGTAAGGGGAGAAAAGGCGCTTGAAAACAGCACGGCAGTATTGATGCTTAGAAGCAACTCCCAATTCAACACAAAAAGTACAGCCCAAAGCATAATTTTCAATCTAAACAGGGTGGGATGCCGTTTTCCAGGACATCCTCTTGTCGAATCCGTTGAAGGTTACATGAATTTTGAAACATGGCAAAAGCATATGCAAATGTCTCTACATGACATATGCATGGCAAAATCTAGAGAATTGGTGGAAAAACTTGACAGATACGAACCTGAAAAGATAAAAACTCCCAAGATTTTGGCGCTTCATGCAAGCTCGAGAAAAACATCAAACACATTGATGTTGTGGAAAATGGTCAAAGAAAAACTGCATGGGGCCGAAATAGAAGAAATGCATGTGGAATCGGGCCAAATACTTGACTGCAGGGGGTGTTCGTTTAAAGAATGCATTCACTATGGAAATCAGGACAGCTGCTATTACGGAGGGGCGATAACCAATGAAATATTGCCGGCAATAGAAGAAGCTGAAGTTTTGGTTTGGATTTGTCCAAATTATAATGATGCCATATCGGCCAAGCTCATGGCAATAATAAACAGGCTTACAGTGCTGTATAGAAAAACCCAATTCGATAAGAAGAATCTTTTTGCAATAATTGTTTCAGGCAATTCCGGGAACGATTCGGTTGCAAGGCAGCTGATAGGAAGTCTCAATGTAAATAAAAACATTCAGCTTCCTCCCAAATTCGCATTGACTGCGATAGCCAACGACCCCGGAACTGTTGTAAACTATCCTGGAATAAAAGGGGCGGCAAGTGACTTTGCAAGCCATATATTGGAGAATAGTGAATCGTGAGGAGCTGGTTTGATGAACAGAATAATGGAAGAGGAAGGATATATAAAGAGAAGGACTGAACAAGGACATGAATTTGAACCATTTTCAATAATAAAGCTTGGAATCGATGACATCGACGAAATGAAAAACCTGGAGTCGGAAATAATTGAGGGATTGGAATCTACAGACGCTTTTTCACCTGATGAAAAAGAAAATATTGCGGAAGACATGAAGAATGGAGCGATGGTATTCGGCGTTTTCGTGAAAGGCAAGCTCAGGGCTTACAGATACATATCTTTTCCTAAAAGGACGGAGGCCAATTACGGAAGAGATATTGAATTGAAAGGGAAAGAGCTTGATGCGGTGGTGAATTTCACATCGACGATTGTCCATCCGGAGTACAGGGGCAACCGTTTGCAGAGGAAGACAATGAAGCACGCGCTTGAACAGATAAAAGGCACCGAATATAAATATCTTATTTCAACCGTTTCGCCTATAAATTACTACAGTCTTAAAAACATGATAAGGTCGGGTTTCGAAATAAAGAAAATCAAGCGGAAGTATGGTAAAATAGCTGACGAGATAGACGGAAAGATGAGATATATACTTTTCAGGGACATAAATGACGATATTGTAAAGAGATACAGCAAGACTATCGTTGTAAACAATACGGAGATAGATTTGCAGAAGAACCTTATAAAGAACGGATACATAGGATATGATGTAGATGAGCTTGATGAATTCGGGGATTACAAGATTTTGTTCGGTGTTCCAAAGCTTGAGGATGTTGAAAGTGCGGAAGAAGATTAATTATTGAATAAATATAAAAAAGCCCGGATAAAATCCGTTTAATGGAATTTATCCGGGCTTTTGCCCTTGCTTTTATCTTTTGTCTTAGCGCTTTTCATTTCCACTTTCTACTTATACGAGTTTATGTCTAAATCGTCGATCCATATTCTTGACGACAAGTTGGAAAATACAATCTCCATTCTGTCCACATCATTTGTTTCCTGGCTTACACTTAGGAGCTCCCAGTAATTCTTGCTGCTTGGCTTGAAATTCACGCTTCTTTTAAATGCTTGAGTTTTGCCAGTGTATCCCAACAGTTGAACCTTGAATGCTTCTGTTGAATCGGAAAGAATCCACATCGATATAACAGAATTATTGTCCATCACAAGGTCGGTGACGGTTAGTTTGGATTCAGAGTTTGAATTGCGGCCTTCTATTTTGAGAGAATAGGTCCCGTTACGGAACACTGTGTCGTCTTTTGTAACGGAATCTTCAAAAGGATACTCGACAGTAAGCGAATCGAATTGTTCTTTTATATGTTCGGGACTAGAATCAATGTTAATTGAATCTATGTCGCTTACTATATTGTAATAGTTGTTTGAATACGTGCGCTTCCAGTTTTCGTCATCATTTTTTATTTGAAGGTAAACGGTAAATTCTCCTTCTTCGAGCATTGCCTCATTGAATTTGAATACTGGGCCGCTTGCGGCTAATACATCTTTTCCGTTTTGTTTTACAGTCCACTCGTACGATTGTATGTCGATTCCGGAATCTTCAAGTTGGAATATCCATTCATCGTAAAGGCGTTCGTGTTCAAATGACGCAACAGGCAGGTCATCCTTAAAGAACAATAAATTATTTTTGCTGCATACGGTCAGAATTATGCCCAGTAGTGCAGCTATTAGAATGATTGCGACAACATTTCTATCCCTGTTGTCTTTTTTGGTTTTTTCGGGTTTCTTTTGTATTTCATCTGTTGGTTCGTTTGAATTGAAAAGATCTTCATAGTCTTTTTCGTAATCGTAAAAGTTTGAGTCCAAAAGCAAGCCGTCATTTTCATCGCCCGGTTCGCGTTCGCCAATTTCACCCATTGAATCGCTTTCCGGATTATCAAGAGGTTTATTTTCTGCCCTATCGATTGCTTTGTCTTCTATATTCGATTCATGGTCGCCATTGTATTCCGCGCTTTCATTATTTGCAGAGTTTTCAAGCTCGTAGTCTTCGAAAACCGTATCATCTTCGCCCATTTTATCCACATCGGATGTTTCGTCGTCAGTTTGGTCTGAGATATTTTCACCTGGAGAAATTTTTTCATCAAAGGATTCTTCAGAAGGTTTTGAAACCAGGCCAAATGCATTTATGGGATTGTAGATTGGAAGTGGCCTTTCATCGGATGATTTCACAGAATCTCTGGCATCTTTCATCAAAAGCGCTGAATTTTCTTCGTCTAGATATAAGTTATATAGGTAGATAGTTTTGAAATCCCTGAAAATATCTTTGATTGAAAGGTATTTTCTATTGTTTTCTTTTAAATCAAGAAGGAAATTCTTCAATTCATCGGGCAGTACATTTAGTTTTTCAACCGAAACTTTCAATTCACCGAAAATGAAAAGAGTCAATACTTCATGAATTGTGTTGCATAAGTCCTTAAAATCTTCTGGCTTTTCAAAGGAATCGTCAATTACAAGCAGATCGTTGAATTTGACTGCATTTTTTTCAATAATAACTTGGGATTCGTTTAGCAATGAGTTGGCTGTTTTTATGTCCAGGCAATCGTAGTCGGTTATTTTGTTGAGGTATTCGTATATGAAATTTATTTTTGTTTTCAATATGGGATTGTAATATTGTATGTATTTTGAGATGGGAAAGCCTTTCTTATAAGAAGTCGCCAAAATTATTTCATCTTGGTTTTCTTCCGAAAAGATAAGGCTTTCTATACAAGTTTTGAATTTATCCAGTGAATCGGGAGCAGGGAGAAACTTTTTTTTAATTATATTAAGGAGGGCTATGTTTTCCGGGTTTTCTTTTTCGCTTGCCAGGGTGATTTTTTGATAATTGTCATCTTTGTATGTATTTAAAAGATTATATTTTTCCATATTGGAAGTTGTCATGGGTTTCCTCCTCGCATATATATGGTTTCATTGTATCTGTGTAAGGAATTATTATAGGGACAAATCGATGCGCATAACATTTGCTTGTGTTAAAATAGTAATGAATGAAATACTTGCAAAAGCATAGTTAATAGTAAGATAGAAATGGCAATTGCTTCAATTGTATTAATTCTATTTTTTAGGGTGTTTAACCTTCTTGTAAAAGTAAAAAAATGCAATTGAAAATGAATTTCAGTATATTGTCTTGGAAAATGGGTTTTGAGGAGCAATAAAGCTAAAAGAGTGCGATAATCCTTTTACAATGCTTATCGTTTGGATAAAAGATTGAAACGATGAAAAGATGGAGAAATTTACCGGCCGACAAAACGGGATTGCTGGACATGTTGAAATAGGAGATGGTGCAATGGTAAATGATAATGCAGGCAAAATGATAATGCTGGACGGACAAACAGTCGGAATAGAAGAAGCAAATCAATATGAAATAGAGGGAATACAGATATATGAGCTTGTGCGTGTTATGGACGGCAAAGCTTTATTTTTGAAGGAGCATGTGGACAGGCTTGAAAATTCTTTCAAAGTTTTGAATAAGGAAGTTCCTGAAAACATAAAAAATATAAGAGACATGATAGATGAATTTATAAGCCGGGCTCAAGTTTTAAACGGGAACATTAAAATAATTTGTGACAGGATTGAAGGACCGGAGAAGAGGATAATGCTATATGAGTCTGTAAGCTCTTATCCTGAAAGGGCCTTATATGAAAAAGGTGTTATTGTAGCAACTTTGCAAAAGAGCCGGACTTTACCGGGTGCAAAGATAATGGATTTCGATTTGAGAAATCTTGTAGAGAAAATCAAATTTGAAAAAAAGGCTTACGAGATTGTTCTTGTTGACAGTGAAGGAAATATAACTGAAGGAAGCCGTTCAAACATCTTTTTTTATAAAGACGGAATCTTGCACACACCTCCACCGGAAAAAGTTTTGCCGGGAATAACAAGAATGAAAGTTTTTGAATTTTGCGCAAAAAAAGACATCGAAGTTAAAGTCCACCCAATAAATAGGAAGGAAATTGCAAACTTCGATGGAGCTTTTTTGTCGGGAACATCCATCAACATACTTCCGATAAAGTCTATAGACGGAAAACCATATGCCTTAACAGAATTTGCGATTGAATTGTCATCGCAATTCACAAAGAATATAATTGAAGATGTTCTTAACGCATAACTAAAACTGGAGTTTTGGAGTAATGCACAACCTTGTTTGTTACACTTCCAAGCAGGAACCTTTTACTTGCGCTCATTCCATGTGTGCACATGATTATCATGTCGAAAGAATTTTTTTCGGCGAAATCGATAATCGATGAAGCTGGGTCTCCTTTAGTAGTTTTGGTTTGAACTGGAATATTTTTTTCGTCAAACCAGCCTTTTGCTTTCTTTAGTATGGAATCGGAAAAATTCAAGGCTTCACTTTCCATATCGACTGCGGAGTCAACATTTGAAACATGATATTTGGGGTTGGACCCTATTGCATAGTCGATGTTGGCTGGAAGAATTTGATTGACATACAAAATAGTTATTTCCGATCCGTACTTTTGGAAAAAGTCTTCAGCCATTTCGTAAGAACCGCTGCATTCCTCGGAACCGTCTATCGGCAAAAGTATCTTTTTCATTGATGACACCTCCTTTGAACTGTTTTTATGTCGATTGTTGTTATTTTCCCTTGTTTTGGATGCATATAATATATATACCTCCAATATGGAATGTAGAAACATAAAAGGTTAAATAATCAAGAAAGGTGTGAGTTAATAGTGGAAAGATTTGATCGAACGGAAAGCATGGTAGGAAAAGAAAAACTTGAACGGCTGAAAAATGCGAAAGTTTTTGTTTTCGGAGTCGGAGGAGTTGGCGGTTTTTCGGTTGAAGCGCTTGCAAGAGCTGGTGTGGGGGAAATTGGAATCGTAGACCATGACATTATACATATATCAAACATAAACAGGCAGATACACGCGCTGAGCGAGACTGTTGGAGAAAAGAAAGTGCTTGCCATGAAAAAACGGATAGAATCCATAAATCCAAATTGCAAAGTTTCTGTTTTCCCAGTAATGGCAAATGAATCGAATATCTCTGAAATCCTTGAGGAGAAGCCGGATTATGTGATTGACGCCATTGATACAGTAACATGCAAACTGTATTTGATCGAGTATTGCACAGTAAATTCGATACCAATAGCAAGTTCGATGGGGACTGGAAACAAACTATATCCCGAAATGCTAAAAATGGATGACATCCACAAGACCAGCATGTGTCCGCTTGCTAAAGTCATGAGAAAAGAGCTTAAAAAACGCGGGGTAAAGAGTCTTAAAGTTGTATATTCAAAGGAAAGCCCAATTGCCAATGACAAAGGTATTATAGGCAGTATTTCTACAGTACCTTCTTCAGCAGGAATAATGCTCGCATCTATTGCCATAAATGATTTGATGGGAAAATAAGGTTTACATAAAAAGGTTGACATAAAATCCGGGTTTGCGGTATGATGTTTATAACATAGGCCTATTTATTGGCATAAAACAGACATAAAACGAATTTGGAGGATTAAGATGAATAAAAAAAGAGCGGGGATTTTTTTGGTATGTATTTTATTTGTGTTTTCGACTTTCACGGCAATGGCAGGGACTTATAATATTTCCGGAGTTTACAAGCATGGTTCGGAAGGGCATACGGTCAGTATGATTCAGGAAGCCATGGACAAAGCCGGATATTTCAAATATGGAAGTTATACAAGTTATTATGGAAGAATTACAGAGGCCGCTGTAAAGGCATTTCAAAAGGCCAATGGCCTGGTGGACGATGGAATAGTCGGTCCAGTGACATCGGAAAAAATGGAAGATATGGACTTGCTGAAAGTTATCGTATCGAGAAGTTCAAACAGCAGAAAATACGGAGAGTATCTGGATTGGTGGAAAGAAGTGCGGCCTACGCTTGAAAGGAACAAAACAGTATTGGAAATCCAGGATTTTTATACGGGAGCAAGGTTTACCATAAAGGTTACCGGGGGTTCCAATCACGCAGACGTTGAAGCATTAACAAAAGAAGATACTGCAATAATGAAAAAAGTATGGGGCGGAGAATTCAGTTGGAATAGAAGACCGGTTCTTGTTTATCACGGAGATAGTGTAATAGCGGCTTCGATGACCAATATGCCTCATGCAGGAGTCGAATCCAAGCCTTCGAGAGTATGGGTGTCAAACAGAAGCGATGGCTATGGAAGTGGATACAACTACGATACTGTCAAGAACAATGGGATGAGCGGACATGTCGACTTGCATTTCAACAACAGCACCAGACATATGGACGGGAGAGAAGATTCGCGCCATCAGGCGGCTATAAGAGTTAGTGCCGGATTGTAACTGGTTTAAATTAATGGTTTAAAAAGAGATAGGAGGATAATTTCTCCTATCTTTTTTTTATAAGCTACCCGCATAATAAGGTAGCTTATGTTATTATATAATTGTTTCAATGTAAATTAATTTGTACTTGATAATTGGAGGTAATTAAAATGGAAAAACGATTATATCGATCGAGAAGGGATAAGGTAATTTCAGGTGTATGCGGAGGCATTGCAGAATATTTCGACCTGGATTCAACGATAATTAGGTTGGCATGGGTTGTTTTGATTTTACTTGGAGGAACTGGTGTGATTGCATACATAATTGCAGCGATTATAGTTCCGGAAGAACCGGAGTATGGATTTCATGAAGCAAATAATGAGGAATCGGAAGAAGCGGAAGCGCACCAGATTGATGATGAATGCGATTTGGGAGAAAAAAAGAAGGCAGATGTTTATCAAAAGAATAAAAAGAATAGAAATGCAATTGGGTTTTTGATGATAATCTTGGGAATCTTCTTTTTTTCACGCAAAATGTTTACTTGGATAGATTTCGGTTACATATGGCCAATGTTGCTTGTTGCGGCAGGTTTGTATTTCATTATCAAAAAGGATTAATAGCGCAGAGATTTTTTTCGATTTACACAGGGTGAAATCAGATATGCAGGCTTTTAATTTTTGCATATCTGATTTCACCCTGTGTTTTTTGTTAGGTGGCGGACAAATAGCTGGACGCCAATGATGCTCTGTATGGGAATAAAAAAGTCTAATATGAATATTAAAAAAACCAAGACCCAAATTATAATTACAAGTTAAATAATACTTGTGTAATAATTGTTTCAGCATCAGGGTATTATTCTATGATGGTATCCGAAAGCTTTATCAGGAGATTGCAAGCAAGTATCTTTCTGGGAATTGCATATATTTGAAGAATTCGAGTTGTGACAGATGTGCTTTTGATTAATTCCATTGTATCGATTTACACTTGCCTTCAATGATTCTGATGTGATAAAGTGGAAAAGTTCTATGTTTTGAAAATATATCAAAAATACTAAAGGAGGAAAATTAATGGCTAATGAAAAATCGATGACAAAAGTTTTGATTAACGCATTCATTACAGTACTTTTTATTGTTATTATTTCTGAATTGATAGGCATTAACAAATTCGCAGTTGGCCTGGGAACAGTGACATTATTGCCCATGCTGTACGCTGTCATTTTCGGTATGTTGGTTACACCGGGAATATTGGGAAAAGTCATTGCGCCGCTTAAGAAAATTGTAAATGACGATGTGATTGAATTTGCCGGATCGATGGTAATGATGGCTTTGCTTCCGCTTGGAGTGAAGTATGGAACTCTCGTAGGTCCGAATATTGTAAAAATTATTCAAGCTGGTCCTGCCTTGTTGCTTCAGGAACTCGGAAATATCGGAACAATCTTTATTGCAATGCCGATTGCACTGGCATTGGGCATGAAGAGGGAGGCTGTTGGGGCAACAGTAAGCATCTGCCGCGAGCCGACCCTAGGCGTTATCGGAGAGAGATACGGAATCAATTCACCTGAGGGAACAGGGGTTCTTGGAACCTATATGATGGGTACTGTATTTGGAACCATTTTCTTCGGACTTCTCGGCTCTCTTTCGCTTGGCACAGGAATTCATCCATATGCGCTTGCGATGGCTTCAGGAATGGGAAGCGGCAGCATGATGACAGCTGCATCTTCATCTCTTGCAGCGGCAGTATCTCCTGAAATGGCCGATACTGTACTTGCGTATGCGGCTACAAGTAATATGCTTACAGGAGTTACAGGTTTATACGTTGTAATTTTCATTTCAATTCCGCTTGTGAATAAACTTTACAGCATACTCGAACCGAAAATCGGCAAAAAGGGAGGGAATATCTAATGACAAAGACACTTGAACAATTCAAATTATTGATTGTTGTCGGGATACTTATCCTAATTGGCCAACAAGTCGGATTTGGGATAAATGCGTTTCAGTCGATTCCCGGAATGATTGTTGTTTTGTTGATTGCTCAGCTTTCGCTTATAATCAAAGGGGCGTTGCCGAATCTTAAGTTTCCGGCGTTTGCTTGGGCAACTATGATTTCTCTTTTGCTTAGCATGCCTTTCATGCCTACTGCGAACTGGTTTCTCAGCACTACAGGACAAGTTAATTTTCTCGGGACAACAACACCCATTTTGGCATTTGCAGGAATTTCAGTAGGAAACAAATTGGGTGCGCTTAAGAAAATGAGCTGGAAGATTGTAATCATAGCCATTTTCGTTTTCATAGGAACATTCTTTGGTTCCGCGATAATTGCGCAGCTCGTTCTCAAGATGCAAGGAATTATTTAATTTAAAGAAAATGGGTAATCTATGTAAGGATTGCCCATTTTTATATTTTGTTTGGGAGGCGAAATTATGGATGCTAAGGCGTTAAAAGGAAAAATTTGCGAAGCAATAGATGAAAACAGGGATAGAATCATCGGAATTGGCCGGGAAATTTTTTCGAATCCGGAGCTAGGGTACAAGGAATTCAAAACTACGGAGCTGGTTGCGAAAGAGTTTGCTCGACTAGGCCTGGATTGTGAAAAGGGGATTGCCGTAACGGGAGCAAGGGCGAGAGCGAATAGTGATATAGCAGGACCTGTTGTTGCAGTTTTAGGCGAACTTGACTCTGTCATCTGCAAGGAGCATGAGGCTGCAGACTCAGAGACAGGAGCTGTTCACGCTTGCGGACATCATGCCCAAATTACAGCCATGGTGGGAGTAGCTATAGGACTGATTGCTTCAGAGGCAATTGGTGAATTGGACGGACAAATCGATTTTATGGCTGTACCTGCAGAAGAATTTGTCGAGTTGGCCTATAGGAGCAAACTTAAGGAGCAAGGAATAATAAGCTACTTCGGGGGAAAGCAGGAATTGATTAAGAAAGGCTACTTTGATGATGTTGACATGGCTATGATGATTCATTCCTTGAATTTGTCAGAAGAAAACAAAGTCATAGTCGGAGGGGCCGGCAATGGTTTTATAGGTAAAAATGTTCAATTTATTGGCAAAGAAGCCCATGCCGGGGGAGCTCCCGAGCAGGGCGTGAATGCGCTAAATGCCGCTATGATTGCCATCAACAACATACATGTACAGAGGGAGACTTTCCCGGATCAAGAGAGAGTAAGAGTACACCCCATAATCACAAAAGGGGGAGACATTGTAAATGTTGTCCCTGCCGATGTGAGAATGGAAACATACGTGAGGGCAAGGACTATCGAAGGGATAGAAGACGCCAACAACAAAGTCAACAGGGCACTGATTGCTGGAGCATATGCCGTCGGTGCGAACATAAAGATTACTGAGACACCAGGTTATCTGCCTCTTCTAAGAACCCCCGCTATGGATGAACTGTTCAAGGTAAATGCCGAACAATTTGTCTCAAGGGATGAGATTGTCGAAGGAGCTGATTTTACAGGCTCGTTTGATTTTGGAGATGTATCCCATTTGATGCCAGCACTGCATCCTTTCATAGGGGGCGTAGTTGGAAATTTGCATACCAGGGATTTCAAGGTTGTTGATCCTGAGACTGCATATATACTTCCGGCTAAAGCTATGGCAATGACAATTGTCGATCTGCTTTATGACGGAGCTGGAAAGGCAAAGGAAATAATCGCAGGATTCGAGCCGGTCATGACCAAGGAAAAATATTTGGAGTTTCTGGAAAAGAACTCGGGGATTATCGAGAAGTAGATTCTTGTGGGCAAACTGTGATAAAAGCGGGTAGGGGTCAGATGATTTTTAATCTGGAGAACCCCGCATTTTAGCAAAGGCGGTAATGCTCCCGATAAACGCCTATGTGCTTTTGCTGTTCATAAAACTGTTCAAAAGAAGGAAGACTGCTTGACTGTTGCATGTGTTTTAGCTTATAATGTAACAAATCAATATTCGTCTGCGAAAAAGAGGAGTAGGTTTACAATCATAAAGAGAGGGAGATTCATCGGCTGTAAGATTTCCCATGACACTGTTGTCCGAAGGTCGCTTTTGAGGCGTTTCCGTGAAAGGAGTAGCGGAAACCGGGTAGTCCCGTTACAGATTTTAAGTGCCGGCCCGACAGGACCGGAATTAAGGTGGTACCGCGAACCCTTCGTCCTTATATGGACGAGGGGTTTTTATATTTTTGTTAAAGGGTGGTGAGCATTCAATTAAGCAATAAAATTTTTTAACGAAAGTTTTAATAAGGTAGTCAATTCTTTAGTTAATTTCCATGAATAAATATGAATTGTAAGTGATGGATTAATAATATGCTTTAGTAATAGAAAAAGATATTAATATAAAGACATAATAAAATATTCGGACCAATAAACAAGAAGGGAGTAAATAAAATGAGCGATAAAAATCTAGAGAAGAAGTATGATCCTAAATTGTTTGAGGAAAGGCTTTACCAACAGTGGGAAAAGGAGGGCAATTTCGAAGCTCGGCCCAATCCGGACAAGGAGCCGTTCACAATCGTTTTGCCGCCCCCAAATATTACAGGGCAGTTGCATATGGGGCACGCCCTTGACCAGACAATACAGGACATCCTTATACGTTTTAAGCGTATGCAGGGGTTTGAAACCCTTTGGCTTCCCGGCACGGACCATGCAAGTATAGCTACGGAAGTCAAGGTTGTTGAAAAAATCATGAAGGAAGAAGGAAAAAGCAAGGACGAAATCGGTCGCGAAGAGTTTCTTGAAAGGGCATGGGAATGGAAAGCTGAATATGGAGACAGAATAGTGGACCAAATGAAGAAGCTTGGAAGTTCGTGTGACTGGTCCAGGGAACGGTTTACCATGGATGAGGGCTGCAACAAGGCGGTCACCGAAGTTTTCATAAAACTCTATGAAGAGGGCCACATTTATAGGGGCAACCGTCTCATAAACTGGTGTCCGGACTGCAAGACTTCTCTTTCGGATGCTGAGGTTGAACACGAAGAACATAATGGTAACTTTTGGCATGTCAGATATCCAATGGCAAGCGGTGAAGGTTTCATTGAAATAGCCACAACCAGGCCGGAGACGATACTTGGCGATACTGCTATAGCTGTCCATCCGGATGATGAAAAATACAAGGATTTTGTGGGCAAGACTGTCATAGTTCCAATAATAAACAGGAAAATACCCGTAATAGCCGACACCTACGTTGATATGGATTTTGGAACCGGCGCTGTAAAGATAACTCCTGCACACGATCCCAATGACTTCGAGGTCGGGCAGAGAAATGGTCTCGAGCAGATTAATGTTATGAATGAAGATGCGTCTATGAATGAAAATGCGGGAAAATATGAAGGCATGGACCGTTACGAGTGCCGAAAAGCGCTTGTTGCCGATTTGGATGAGGCGGGATTTCTTGTAAAGAAGGTTGATCATGGGCACAATGTAGGCACATGCTACAGATGCCATACGGTTGTAGAACCATTGGTTTCGGAGCAGTGGTTCGTTAAAATGGATGAACTCGTAAAGCCTGTAATAAAATCGGCAGACGAGAAGGATATTGAAATTGTGCCGGAAAAATTCAAAAAGGTTTACATGCATTGGCTTGAGAATATAAGAGACTGGTGTATATCGAGACAATTATGGTGGGGACATAGAATTCCTGCGTATTACTGCCAGGACTGCGGAGAGACAATCGTTGCCTCAAAGGCGCCGGACGCATGCACAAAATGCGGAAGTGCAAACATAGTACAGGATGAGGATGTTCTGGATACTTGGTTCTCATCTGCGCTTTGGCCCTTTTCAACATTGGGATGGCCTGACAAGACGGCTGATTTGGAATATTTTTACCCGACCGATGTTTTGGTTACAGGATACGATATAATTTTTTTCTGGGTAATAAGAATGGCTTTTTCAGGTTATGAGCAGATGAACGAGCGTCCATTCAAGCATGTTCTTGTTCACGGGCTTGTGCGTGACGACCAGGGACGTAAAATGAGCAAATCATTGGGAAATGGTATAGATCCTCTTGAGGTAATAGATCTTTATGGGGCGGATGCGTTAAGATTCATGCTTGCCTCGGGCAACTCGCCTGGAAATGATCTCCGTTTCTATATGGAAAGGGTTGAAGCAAGCAGGAACTTTGCCAACAAGCTTTGGAACGCTTCGAGGTTTGTGCTTATGAATCTCGAGGACGAACTTGAAGTAGACACAAGGAATCTATCAATGCCTGATGCGTGGATACTTTCAAGGACTGGAAAAGTAGCTGAAGAAATAACAGGAAACCTGGAGCAATTTGAACTTGGCTTGGCTGCACAGAAGCTTTACGACTTTATATGGAATGAGTTCTGCGACTGGTATATTGAGCTTGCCAAATCAAGATTCTATGGAGATGACGAAAAAGCAAAAATGCAGGCACAAGCTGTGATATTGAAAGTTCTTAAAGATTTATTGAAACTTTTGCATCCCTTCATGCCTTTCATAACAGAGGAAATATGGCAGCATTTGCCAGGTGCATATGGAAGCATTATGCTTAAGGACTGGCCCGGCAACCAAGCTCAATTTTCCAACGAGACGGCTGAAAAAGGAATGGAACTTGTTATGGGAGTCATAAAGAGTGTAAGGAACACAAGGGCAGAGATGAATGTTGCACCTTCTAAAAAAGTAGGAGTTGTACTTATCGCTGGAGATTATGAAAAGGCGACAATAAAGGAAAACATGGAAACCCTTCTTTCGCTTGCAAATGTTAGAGGGATTGAATTCAAAGAATCAAAGGATGAAATTGAATCAGACTCGGCAACTTCAATATTTGAAGGTGTTGAAATATTCATTCCAATGGATGACTTGGTGGATTATGAAAAGGAAATGGAAAGGCTTACAAAAGAAAAGGCAAAAGCCGAGAAGGAACTTGAGAGAGTATCCAAAAAGCTTGGAAATGAAGGCTTCATTAAAAAGGCTCCAGAATCTGTTGTAGAACAGGAAAGAGAGAAAAAAAGAAAATTCAAGGATATGTATGATAAAATAGAAGAAAGGATGGAAATGGTAAAAGGCAAGCTTTAAGCTATAGAGAGATTAGGTAACTGTATAAGCTTATAAAGCATCCAATCTTGTTGATAAGCTGGATTCCGTCTGGCTTATCAATATGTTTTTGACGGACGTTTTTTTATCCTGAAATCGAATTATTTTTAAGGTGGTGTTAGTTTGGATTACAAAGAAGCACTCGGGTATATTCATGGGAGTTATAGATTTGGAAGCAAATTGGGGTTGGAAAACATAAGAAAACTTCTCGATAAGTTAGGCAATCCCCAGGAAGGTCTGGATGTAATCCATGTTGCCGGAACAAATGGAAAGGGGTCGACATGCGCTTTTCTAAGTTCCGTTCTTTCTGAAGAGGGCTACAGAGTCGGTCTTTACACTTCTCCGTATTTGGAAATGTTTAACGAACGTATTCAGATAAGCGGAAAGCCTATCGAAAATAAAAGATTTGCCGATTTGACTAACAGGGTAAAGAAAAAAGTCGAGGAGTTGATTTCAGAAGGAAATGCTCATCCTACTGAATTTGAAATAGTTACAGCTGTGGCATTTTGCTATTTCAAAGAGGAAAATGTTGATTTTTTGATTTTGGAAGTTGGTATGGGAGGACGGCTTGACGCCACCAATGTAATAGAAAAGGCGCTTGTGTCGGTTATTGTTCCAATTGCTCTCGACCACACGCAATATTTGGGTAAAACAATAGGTGAAATAGCTAGAGAGAAAGCTGGAATCATAAAGGAAAATGGTTTGGTTGTATCGGCAAGCCAAACAACTGAAGCAGAAAATGTGATAAAGGATATCTGCAGAGAAAAACATGCAAAGCTTGAAATTGTCAAGACATATAATTATCAAATAGTGAAGCGAAGTCTTAAAGCATATGAATTCAAGTCCACGGGTCTCAATGGTTTCGGTAAACTGAGAATAGGACTGTTGGGCGAACACCAGATACGCAATTGTATTTTGGCTGTACGTGTGTTGGGTATTTTGGTTTCCGAACACGGTATAAAACTTGATTCGGAAGCAATAAGGAGTGGGTTGGAAAAAGCGAAGTGGCCGGGCCGCTTGGAATTGCTTGCTGAAAATCCTTGTGTGATTATAGACGGAGCGCACAACAGACATGGAGCAGTTGTTCTGGATAATTTTTTGAAGTATCATTTTAAATCAAAGAAGAAGAGAGTAGGCAAAATGATAGGGGTTGTTGGTGTTCTCGGAGACAAGGACGCTAAAGGGATAATTGATGAGACTGTGCCGTTTTTAGACATGGTTATTGCAACAGAACCCGAAAACAAAAGAGCCATGCAAGTTGATGACCTCAAGGCTCTTATTGAAATGAAAAATGATTCAGTTCAAGTAATTAAGAATGCTGAAGAAGCTGTAGAAAGAGCCCTGCAATTCGCCGAATTTGAAGATTGCGTTATAATATACGGATCGCTTTATTTGATCGGACATGCAAGGACTATTATTACTCACCGGTAAGCATTTTTATTATTGCGCTATACACTTCTGTCGACGAATTTTTAAAACGAGAGCATATTTCTTTTGCTTGTTTGTTTGATACTACATTAAGCTCAAGATTCATAAGCATAAGTTCATTTTCCATTATTCGTAGTTCTACAATATACTCGGAATCGCTTAATTTTGAATGCCTGCAACTGATTTTCGATTTTATGGACCGCTGCTTTTTATAGTCCGAAACGTTTTTATCTATTAGTGAAACCAATCCTTCCGGCAAACGGTTTTCGAAATATTCGAGAGAGTCTTTCCCTTTTGCGGTTATTAGATAGAAGAAATCGGATTCGCTTTTGCTGTATTCAAGCATTCCTCCGTCGACCAATTCGCCAAGATATTGTTGAAGCGTGAAATAATCCATCAAATCGAGAGAAACCACGAAATCTGTTATTTCAGCGTTTGTCAGTGGATAGTCGATTTGTATGAAAAAATGCAATAGTACAAGTTTCTTTTCGGCTTTGTCTTTTGAGTCTTTTGTAAACATTTCAATCTCCTTTCCATAGTGCCATTGACAGTATAACACAATTAAAAAAAAACACGCGATTTTGAATGAATTGATTTTTAAAAAGGGTGAAAATATATGGAAAACGGAAAAGAGTTGATTAAAACAGCCAAAAATGAGGGGGCTTCGCTTGTTTCTTTTGGATATGTAGGCGACCTTGTACCGCCAGGTTATGGAGATTTGACACATGCCGTATCGTTTGCTGTGCATCTTTCGGATCGGATAATAGAGGATATAGATAAAGGGCCCACACACATGTATTTCCAGCATTACAGGACTGTCAACAGGCTGATAGATGAAATTGAATTGAAGATAGGACGAGCAATTGAAAATATGGGTTATCGTTATTTTCCGGTTGCATCATCCCAGTCAATAAATTTGAATGGCGCTTATTACGATGCTTTCTTTTCGCACAAGCTTGCTGCCACCAGGGCTGGATTGGGTTGGGTAGGAAAAAGCGGCCTGTTGGTGACACCCGAATTCGGGCCGAGGGTTCGTCTTGGGACCGTATTGACAGATTTGCCATTACCTTTTGAGGAGCCTATTACCAAGTCTGCTTGCTTTTCCTGTGATTTGTGCGTAAAAGCTTGTCCGGCAGTGGCATTGACAGGTAAAAATTGGGAGGCTGGAATGGCAAGATGCCAAATAATCGATGCCAGGGCTTGTTCAAAACACATGTCAAAAAATTACAAGCACATAGGAAGAGGATCGGTTTGCGGCATATGCATTGCCGCCTGTCCAAAGGGAAGGAAAGATTGAAAATGAAAACAAAAAAACATAAAGGAATATGTGTTCTGCTTGCGGGACTGATTTTTTCAATAGCGCTTTCAGGTTGTTCAAACAAAGAAAGTGCCGCAAAGAAAATGGAGGAGGAAGTCTCAAAACCGGTCGAAACTGGATTTGAGGAATTGCTTGAATCCGAAGAAGCGGAGCCTGACTCGCAAGATTTGAGTGATGAGGATTTGAAGTCGATGGGTGTAAATGAAATGGGAAAGATAATGATAGTAATGTACCATAGCATTTCCGATGAAGAAAAAAATTATGTAAGATCAAGAGAAAATTTCAGGGAAGACCTGGAATTGCTTTATGAAAAGGGCTATCGCCTTATAAGCGTAGCCGACTATATAGACGGGAACATAAATGTCGAGGCGGGGATGACCCCTGTGGTATTTACATTCGATGATGGAACTCTTTCCAATTTCAATATAATAGAGGAGAATGGAGAAGTTGTAATCGATCCTGATTGTGCTGTGGGAATAATCAATGCATTCGCCGAGGAACATCCTGACTTTGGTCGGACATCGGCATTTTGCCTTTTTGGAACGAATCCTTTCAGGCAAAAAGAACATATAGACTACAAGTTGAAATATCTTGTCGACAATGGTTTTGAGATAGAAAGCCACAGTTTTGGACATGAAAATCTTTCTAAATTGGGGTCTGAGGCCATAATGCGGAGCTTGGGCAAAATTGACCGATTTTTGGAGGAAAAACTTCCAGGATATAAAATAAGGGCATTGGCTCTTCCATATGGAGGAAGACCAAAGGATGAAGATGCGAGAAATGCAATAGCGCAAGGGGAATTCGAAGGGAACGAGTACAGGAATGAAGCAGTTTTCGCAGTAGGATGGCAACCAGAGCGGTCGCCCATAGATATTAAGACGGATTTTCAATATCTCAACAGGGTGCATGCAAGCAATGAAAAATTTGGAATCCGCTATTGGCTTGAGGATTTTGACAACCATCCAGAAAAACGATTTGTCTCGGATGGTGATTCTGAAACATTTACGATACATGAAAAGGATTTGGAATCTTTATTGCATGAAAAAGTGGGAGATAGGTCGATAAGGGTGATCAAGTGAAATAAAACAGAGAGACCGAAGGGACCAAAGTATTTGACAAAATTTTAACTAAGTTATAAAATGTTATTGAAATATAATAAAAAAGCTTGCCAACCGGTTCTTGGATTGGATGGAATCCGATGCTGGAAAATCAATTAAACGAGATAATATGGAAATATATATGGAGGTGTAGTGTTGAACAAAACAATTGGAATTATTGGATGTGGAAATATGGGCAGCGGAATCTTGCAAGGTGTTTTGGAGAAAGGTTTACTGGAAGCAGGCAAGGTTTTTATTTTTGACAAAGACTCCAACAAGACCGGAGAAATAAAAAAGAGATTCGGTGTAAACGTATCCGAAAATAGTTCCGGATTAATGAAAAATGCGGATGTGGTTGTGCTGGCAGTCAAGCCGAATATTTACAAGCCGGTTCTCGAAGAAATAAGGGAATCTGTTCGGGAAGACCAGATAATAGTCACAATAGCCGCAGGAATAGACTTGGCTTTCACAGAAGAAATTTTGGGTCAGGATAAGCGAATTGTCAGAACAATGCCCAATACTCCAGCGCTTGTAGGAGAGGGTATGACGGCTATTGTCCCGGGCAATGGTTCGGGAGAAGAGGATTTACAAACTGTAATGGAAATTTTTAAAGGAATAGGTGAAGTAGAGATTGTTCCAGAATATTTGATTGACGCTGTTATAGGAATAAGCGGGTCAGCTCCAGCATATGTCTACATGTTTATTGAAGCCATGGCCGATGGAGCGGTTCTTGGAGGAATGCAAAGAGACAAAGCCTACAGGTTTGCGTCACAGGCAGTTCTAGGATCTGCAAAAATGGTTCTGGAAAGCGGAAAACATCCTGGAGAATTGAAAGACATGGTTTGTTCACCGGGAGGTACCACAATAGAGGCTGTGATGAGTCTTGAGAAAAATGGCTTTAGAGGTGTCGTTATGGATGCCGTAGAAGCTTGTATGGAAAAATCAAAGAAAATGTCCAAATCAACGGACGAAAATAACTAGGGGGAATTATATGAGTACCAAAAAGGAACAATGGGGAAGTAGATGGGGTTTCATCGCCGCAAGCATAGGAATGGCTATCGGGACAGGAAACATATGGCGTTTTCCGAGAGTAGCGGCTTCTAACGGCGGTGGCCCCTTTTTGATTGCATGGACAGTAGCTTTGCTTGTATGGTCAATACCGCTTTTGATAGGGGAAATGGTTATCGGAAGAAAAACAAGACTTGGAGCAATAGGAGCATTCAGAGACTTTCTCGGTAAAAAATACACTTGGATGGGAACATGGATTGTAATGGTATGTATGCTTATAATGTTCTACTATTCAGTGGTAATGGGATGGTGTTTCAAGTATTTTACGATGTCTGTAGCCGGGGTTTTCAAGCCCGGAATGGATACAGTTGCTACAGAGGCTATTTGGAATACGTTTACGACAACACCTTCGCAGACAATTTTGTTCCACTTTCTGTCTATGGCTATAGGCGGATTCATTGTATATAAAGGAATAACAGGAGGAATTGAAAAAGCCAGCAAGATAATGATTCCTACTCTTTTCGGACTTATGCTTGTTGCACTTTTCAGGGTAATGACACTTCCAGGGGCTCTTTTGGGACTGGAATATCTTTTCAATCCCAGAATTGAAATGCTTGCAAACCCGAAAATCTGGTTGGAGGCATTCACTCAGTCGGCCTGGTCGACAGGAGCTGGTTGGGGATTCATAATCACATATGCTGTTTACACAAAAAAGAAAGAAGATGTTGCGGGAAATTGCATGATTATGGGAATAGGAAACAATGTTGGTGCTCTGGTAGCGGGAATGACTGTGTTGCCGGCCATATTTGCATTGTCGCCTAGTGTTGAATTTGCTAATGACGCTTTGGCATCTGGAAATACAGGTATAACTTTCATATATTTGGCGCAGCTATTTACTCGCATGCCCGCAGGTAGGTGGATTTCAGCGGTTTTCTTCCTTGCAATGGGTGTTGCGGCGCTTTCTTCTCTCCTGCCTATGATAGAGGTTGGGGTAAGGAGCTTCATGGATGCAGGATTCTCGCGCAAGAAAGCTACAAAAGTAGTTGCTTCAATGGGATTTTTGCTGGGAGTTCCATCGGCATACAGCTTGAATTTTTTGAACAATCAAGACTTTGTTCTTGGAGTGGCTCTTTTGGTCAGCGGCCTTTTCGTATCATTCGCAATAACTAAATACGGAGCTGAAAAATTGCGCAAAGAGGAAATAAACACTCCTTGGGCGGATTTCAAAATCGGGAAATGGTGGAGCTTTTGCATATCAATATTCCCATTGCTGTTTATTGCAATATCCGGTTGGTGGGTATGGCAGTCGATTACATGGTATCCTGATTCATGGTGGAATCCTTTGGAACTTTACAGTACAGGTACAATTGCTGTTCAATTCATAGTATATATTGCATTTGGGCTTTTAACCAATAATTGGTTGGCTGACAAGACTGAAAAAGGCGAACTTACTAAAAAAGCCATATAAGGGAGGAATGTAAATGTCTGTACCTGCGATAACAATGATGATATTATTTTTGGGTTTTTGTGGAGGTTTGTTTTTTATTCTTATAAACAAAGCTTTCAATAATAAAGCATAAATTAAAAGCGCCTTGGCTAAGGCGCTTTTAATTTTTACTTCTAAGAAATTACTATATGAGTTATAATAAAAAAAAATGTAATTTTCGAAAGGAGATGTCAAAATGAACATTGATTGGCAGGAAATACTGATAGTGATTTTTTTCATTATCATGGCAACAATACAATTTTCACTGAACAAGATAATTTTGCATCTAAAGGAAATAGACAAGAGCCTTAAGAAATTGACAAACGGCGATCGAATTCACAGGGAAGGATAGATATGAAATTATCCCATATTTCAGAAAATGTTCAAAAAATTTCGGAAGCAATATCGAGTGTTCTAGATGTTGATGTAACAATTTCAGATGAGACATTGACAAGAATTGCTGCAACTGGACTTTATGTGGGACAGCTTGGTGACAAAATAAGCAACAATTCAATTTTCGGATATGCGCTGAAAAAGGGTGAACATTATATAATTGATAATCCCAGAATAAATCCTGTGTGCAAGTTTTGTGACAAAAAGGACGAATGCAAGGAAGTTGCAGAGGTGTGCTCCCCGATAATGCATGATGGCCAAATTATAGGGGTTATAGGACTAATAGCATTTGAGGAAAGTCAGAAGGAGAGGCTACTCAGAAACAAAAAAAACCTTCTTGTTTTCCTGGAAAGAATGGGCGACTTGATATCGGCAAAGCTTTCCGATGTGGAGAAAAACAAAGAAATTGAAATTCTCGCAAAAGAGCTTCAGGTGATTATAGATTCTTTTGACAAGGGAGTTGTATTTGTCAATCCTGATGGGCTTATTATGCATTCGAATGAGAAAGCGGAAAAAATATTTGGAAAAAGCGACAGCGGCGAATACGAAAGCAGCTTGGAAGATTTCGTGAAATATGTAGAGGGAATGAGCGGCAATCCAAATGAAAAGCACCCCTTAAGAAATAGGGAATACGTGTTCAAGAAAAACAATGAAAGGACACGCCTCATTTTTGATGTCAATACAATGAAGACAGGCAGTGAAGTTATCGGTTTCCTTGTCAGTTTCAACAGCAGGGACGATGTTATAAGTGTCTTGAACGATGTTACAGGCCTTGGTCCCGATATAACCTTTGAAGATATTTTAGGGCAAAGCGCAGTCTTGAACATGACAAAGGAATATGCCAAAAGGGCTTCAAAAAGCACTTCTACAATATTGATACAGGGAGAGAGCGGAACAGGAAAGGAATTATTTGCCCGATCAATACATTATAAGAGCGAAAGAAGATTCATGCCCTTTGTCACCTTGAATTGTGCGGCAATTCCTGAAAATCTTTTGGAAAGTGAACTTTTTGGCTATGAAGAAGGCTCTTTCACAGGAGCTTTGAGAGGTGGGAAAACCGGCAAATTTGAACTGGCTGACAAGGGCACAATTTTCCTTGATGAAATAGGGGATATGCCATTGCATTTGCAAAAAAAATTATTGCGGGTTCTGCAGAATAATATGATTGAGAAAGTTGGAGGAAAGCATTATTATAAAGTTGACATACGTGTTATTGCTGCAACAAATAAAAATATTGAAAAGCTTGTCAGCGAAGGCTCTTTCAGAGAAGACTTGTTTTATCGATTGAGTGTAATACCGCTCATGATACCGCCGCTGAGGCAAAGAATGGACGATATACCGATATTGGCAAATTCATTTGTAAATAAATACAGTGAAAAATTCCACAAGGATATTGGTGACATACAGAAGGATGTTCTTGTCGCTTTTCAGGCATATGATTGGCCGGGAAATGTGCGCGAACTTGAAAATGCCGTTGAGTACTCTGTCAACATGTGCGAAAGGGAAAGCGTTTCTTTAAACGACATTCCAAGAAGGATATTGCAAAGCAAGGATTCAAAGAGCTTCAAAGATGAATCGACAGGAATAAGAAAACTGGAAAATTTGGAGCGGTCTGAAATAAAAAAGGCTGTCAAGAAATACGGACATAAGGAAAACGGCATCAGGCAGTGCGTCAGAGATTTGGGAATCAGCAGAGCGACACTCTATAGAAAAATAAAAAAATATAAATTGTAGTATCAAAATGAGATATGCGTATCAAAAAGAGACGTATATCTCGTTTTTCTGTATCATATTGATACTCTAAAATATAAAATGGCTCTATTGCCTGCCTTTAGGCTTTGGCACGATAGTTGCAATAAAAAGGTTTAACTATTGATAGGGGAGGAGTTAACAAATGGAATTGAAGGAAATGATTATAGGCACACTTAAAAGAGAAGTTGTTCCGGCAATGGGATGCACTGAACCTGTGGCAGTTTCGCTAGGATGCGCAAAAGCAAGAGAAGCTGCTGAAGGCAAGGGCGAATTGAAGTCTTTGGATATAAAGGTCAGCGCTAACATTTATAAAAATGGAATGGGAGTAGGGGTTCCGGGAACAAACGGAGAAATAGGCCTTGCAATAGCAGCGGCTCTGGGGGCAACAGGAGGCAATTCTGAAAAAGGATTGAATTTGCTCTCTGACATAGATGATGCGACTCTTGAAGCTGCCAAAGATATGGTTGAAAGAGGAATTATAGACATTGAAGAGTCGGATATTGATGAAGGGGTTTATGTAGACAGTTTGTTGACTTACGAAAATGGCTTTGCGCGTTCAGTAATTAAAACAAGGCATAACAGATTTATAAAAGTGGAAACTGACGAGGGAATCATATTTGAGGACAAGGGAAATATTGGAGCAGAAAAAGATGAATTCAATAATGCGGCAATATATGAAATGACAATAAAGGACCTGGTGGGGCTTATTGAATCAATGAGCTTCGATGATCTTTCATTTATGCTTGAGGGAATCGAAATGAACAAGACAATTGCTTTCAAGGCTATGGAAAGCCAAATAGGAATGGGAATCGGATATAAATATAAAAAGAAGCTGGATGAAGGAAAACTCAGCGACGACCTTTTGAATAGGGCCATGGTTTATACTGCATCCGGCGCCGACGCAAGGATGTCTGGAATAAGCTTGCCTGTGATGAGCAGCAGTGGAAGCGGCAACCATGGCTTGACAGCAACGCTCCCCCTTGCGGCTTATGCATCCATCAATGAAGTATCGGATGAAATTCTTTGCAAGGCTTTGGCGATAAGCCACATGGTAACAAGCTATATAAAAAGGTATACAGGACGTCTTTCCGCACTTTGCGGATGCGGGGTTGCAGCTGGAACGGCAGTTAGCGGAGCTTTGGTGTGGATTATGGGAGGAAGTAAGGAGCAAATTGAAGGTGCCATCAGCAATATGATAGCCAGCGTTTCGGGCATGATATGCGATGGTGCCAAATTGGGATGTGCCCTGAAGCTTGTGACAGCTTCATCGAGTGCGGTATATTTTGCAAACATGGCAATAGATGGAATAATCGTTCCGCCTTACAATGGGCTTATAGGTAAAACGGTTGAAGACTCCATAAAGAGTATGGGTAGATTGGCTGCGGATGGAATGGTAATAACCGACAAGGTAATACTTGAGCGTATGGTTGAGATGGATTTGCAGCGCTGCTGACAGCCTAAACTCATTTATCCCATGAAAAGCTCAGATTGACAAAGGAATGTCCCTGACTTAAAATAGTTAATGACAGCAGAGCAATCAGTATTTTTACGGAGGTATACATGGACGTTGAATCCAAAAGAAAAGAAATTTTGATTACCAGGGATGAAATAAAAAAAAGAGTGGAAGAAATGGGACATCAAATTTGTTCAGACTACAAGGACAAGAAAGTCATGACCGTTTCTCTACTTAAGGGCAGTTTTGTTTTTACAGCTGATTTGGTCAGGGAAATAGATTTGCCTGTAAGAGTGGAATTTATGATAACCTCCAGTTATGGTCACGCGACCGTCAATTCGGGAAAAGTGAAAATAGTGCAGGATATTGAAGCCGATCTTTCAGGTTATGATGTGCTTGTAGTTGACGACATAGCGGATTCGGGTGTTACACTTGAATTTGTTATGAAGCATTTGGCCAGCAGGAAACCGAAGAGCCTTGCTTCCTGTGTGCTTTTGGACAAGCCGTCAAGAAGGGTTACTGATATTGAGGCGGACTATGTAGGCTTTACCATACCTGACAAATTCATTGTGGGATACGGATTGAACTACGGCCACCATTACAGGAATGTGCCTTATATATTCGCATTCGTAGACTAATCTCAGACAGATGAGAATTACTGATTTCTTCGTGATAATGAGTCAACCGATCTGTCACGTATTATGAATACGCTCCAATCACCGGTGATTCGTGCCCTGCGGGTAGCACAAGTGCCTTGAAATAAGAAATTCTCGCCAGTCCGATATATGGAAATGTATATTGATTTTAAGCGGTGTTGCTTTTGCGACACCGCTTTTTGCTGAACAGACAGCAAAATCATAAATATATCCATCCTTTTTGGAACGAAATGCCCTTTGCTTGCATCTTTACTACAGGAGGCAAAACATACATGGAAAAACAATTCGAAAAACACTACAAGCAACTTTATAGAATCGCCTATAGCTATCTTAGGCACAAACAAAACGCGGAAGATGCGCTGCAGGCGGCGTACGAAAAAGCAATAAAAAACAGGAGTCAGCAGAGTGACCCTAAAAGATTCCGCGCGTGGCTTATCAGGATAGTCATAAACGAATGCAATCAAAGCCATAGGACGAGGAAGAGGCAGACCGAAATTCGGAAGAAGGTGGCTCTCAACAGCGACTCATTGCAGGATGTCGATTATGTCCAATCCATAGAATTGAAGGATGCATTGCTTTTATTGAGCAAGGAAGACCGCAACCTGATTTCCCTTAAGTATTTATTGGGCTACAGGCAGAGGGAAATTGCCGGCATCCTGGACTTGCCGGTCGGAACGGTCAAGTCCAGATTATCGCGTTCGCTTGGCAAGCTTAGAGAAATTATGGGAGGTGGAGACAATGAATGACAGAGAGATAAAAAAACTGCTTAGGGTTGAGAGAAATCAAATAGAAAAGGAACTTGCGCAAGACGGAAAACTCCATTTCTTTTCATATCGAAGAAAACTTGTTTTGGTCGTTGCCATAATACTCTGTTTTTCAGGTATCGCCTTCGCCTACCACCAAATGAGTGTCTATGAATGGTTCATGATTGAAAGCCTTGGCTATGACCAGATTCTTGAGCAAAATCCGGAGTACAGGCTTGACATATCGGCAGAGGACCGGAATATCGCAATCACAATAGAGGGATTGGTTGCCGACGAACTGAATACTTATCTTTATTACCATGTCGTCAGTCCGGATGGAAAATCGCTTAGAATAAAATATCATGACGGATTGGATTTTTTGAATGCTAAAGAATTGTACGGTGGACTAAAGGAAAGACTTGTCGAAAATGGTTTGCCGGATGATTATGTGGATGAGAATTTCGATAATTTTTATGGAGCCGGATCATCATCGCTTGCGCCTACTGAAACCGCATCAAACAGGGAAGTGTTGCGTTTCGAGGCCTTCGATTTGGAAGAGGGAACGGTCAAGATACTGATAACGCAGCTACAGGACGCCGAGGGCGAAACCATAAATGGCGAATGGCTGTTTGAAGCGCCTTTTGAGAAGGCGAAGGCAGAGACAATACTGCTCGACAGTGGTTCCATAATGCAGCTTCCCTACAGGGATATGGATTTTTCTATTGAATTCATTAAGATGGAAATGGGCTTAACAGCAACCCGCCTCTACTATCAAGACGATTATGACGACAGGACGGTAAATGTTTCATACGGAAATTTCACAATAAACGGACAGCCGCTAAGAAACATTTTTCTGGGCGGTTCAGGTGAAGAGGTCTACAGCACGATTGATTTTTTCCCGGTCAAGGTGGATAGAATAAAGGACATAGCCTGCGAGATTGATTCATTGTTTGTGCGGGAGTATGTTATGGAGCAATACTTCATCGACGAGTTTCCTGCCGAGATAGTCTACGAGGGAGGAAGAATAAGAATAGAAGAGTCATTCACAGACAGATACCAATATACAATTACGGACTTGGATTATGCGGCGCGCGACTTTGACTTTCTTGAGTTTGAAACATACTTTAAAGGCGGAAGAGCCATAATGAGCCAGTTCGGTTGGGATGGATGCCTTATTTTGCCCGACGGAACCGAGCTTCCTTGCCAGTCGGTGATTGAAGCCATGCTGCATCCGGAGGCTCTCAAGAGGACAAAGGTTTATAAACTCGAGACACACTACTCGGACGAGGAGCTGAGGGATTTGGACTACTTGGATTACGACGGCGAATCCGCAGTTGAATTCAGGATAAGAAGGGAACACAAGACCCTTCCGGTCAATGAGCCTTTAAAAATACTGCAACGCCACTTTTGGGAATAGTGTTTGAATATTTAGGGGAAAAGAGTATATTTAGGGAGACGGAGATATTGATATACCAAATACTTTTGAATTCATAGTATACAATGGGGGATTCTTGTGAAAAAAGTTGTTGCTATAATCGTCATAGTAATACTAATGTTAATTACAGCTTGCTCAAATAAAGAAGTCATTAAACATAACTATACCTATAGAGGGGAAAATGAATTTTGGCTTGCTG
>Ga0209943_1000014_pt1 | contig 106455 bp, 93 predicted proteins | sample SalPonR1_B_D2_MG_FD_185698 | JGI IMG/M metagenome (GOLD analysis project Ga0209943, IMG submission 185698) | Salt pond soil microbial communities from South San Francisco under conditions of wetland restoration - Salt Pond MetaG R1_B_D2_MG... ... | reverse complement strand
CCGGAGCTTATAAGGCACTTCGTTCACTTAGAGGGGCTTAATAATATAGCATGATATTTTACGTTTGAAAAAGTGGCGTATTCTCTTATTCTTTTTTTCCTACAGTAACTTGACACGATCAATACCTATAGTCCTGACCCATTTCTTCTTCCCTTTCGCAGTAATTATCTCAGCTTCAATATCATAAGGTTTAGCATACTCAACAGCCGCCTTGATGGCATTTTCAATTTTAACCTTTGAATCATCAACATAGAAACTTACTCCATCATTGACATCCATAGGCTCTTGGGGATTACAATCGTGTATTTTTTTAACCTCGTCAGACCATGCTATTTCTCCAGAAACGGTATTGATTTCCCATCCGCCAATTTTGGCTACCTCCCCCATTTCTTTGATTAGATTGTCCTGACGCATTCTTTCTTTATCGATTTTCTTGCGTTCCGTATCATCATGTATTACCCCAATTATTTCTAAATCGCTTTTGTCTTCAATAACAGGTATGAAGGTTATTTTCAAGTTTTTTGTCTCGTATTTCGAATAGGTCACTTCAATTTCAATTGATTGACTAATATTTGTATCCATTGCTTTTTTCAATGAAGGCAGGTACAACTCAGCGTTGTCCCTATCCCATATTTTATCAGCTTTTTTTCCAATAAAATACGAAGCACTTTTCCCGGAAATTTTTAATATTTCTTGATTTGCATAAAGAATATTGTTGTTTTTATCAAAAAGCAAAATTGTATCCGGTATTTTCTCCAGTGTTTTTTTAAATTTTTTTTCTGATTCCCGCAAATACATAAGCAGCTTATCCTGTTTTTCTTTTGCAGTCTTTATATTCAGATTCTTATAGCCCAAAAGCGCTACTATATTAGCAAATTTAACATAGAAATTCATTACTTTCTCAATGTAACCATGGCTGACTACCGGCACTTTATCAAGAGCTCGCAAATAGCTTTTTTCATCGTAACCATAAAGTTTTGCCTGTTTTTTAAAAATTTTATAATCCAAGAAATCATCATCGTAAATAAATTGTCCCAAATAAACTGATCCGAGAATTTTCCCCTCAATTATTATAGGGGTTGCTATGTCCCACATATTGTTCAAGCATTTGTATTTAATAGGTCTTCCGTAAAAAACGCCATCAAACAGCTTGACGTCGCTCTCGATACAATTCTTGTTTGATATGGGATTTTTCCTATGAAAATTTTTGCAAATATCCTGAAAACCTGATTGAATTATTAAGTCACCTTTCTTGTTTCCTATGGCCATTGCAATATTTGTAATTTTATTGAATTCATCCGCCAACATTTGTATTTCCGGAATATCTATAATATCATTTATGCTCAAATCCTCTTTGTCAAAGCTTTCTTTTCTCTCGTCCTGACTTATTACACCATCAAACATTGTAATGAAATATTCTTTTTGCGGCGAATAAATTTTTAAGTTTTCATATTCGTTTACAGAATCGAAAAAACGTTTGAATTCCTTCGTCCCACCCTTCAGCGCAATTTCCCCATAGGTTGCAATCCAATCATGGCAATCGTTTTCAATACCGGGAATTATTTCTGTTATTTTTCTTCCAAGCAAATGGTCCGAATCAAAACCTGTACGTTTTTCATAAGCTGGGTTCACAGCAATAATTTGGTAATCCACCGGCATGCCCTTCTCGTCGCAGATTATTTTATGGCACGCAATAGATTCCCGAGAATTTTTAATAATTGATTCATTCAAATTAACATCCATAAAGCCACCTTGTATAATGAGACTCCACTATACTTTACCTCTCATATATTATTTAAATATATACAAATAGCCTTTTGCCATAATTTTACCTTCTAACAATTATAATACCCTATGCAGGATGAATGAATCTAAACCCACCTGGCTTGCTCTTTTGAAAGTCATATCAACGGAAAATAATACTAATACGGTAAATTTATAGTTGTGAATACAAATCAATCTTTACAGCAAACTTGGTTTCTGCCCTTTTCTTTCGCCCTGTACATGGCCTCGTCCGCTTGGCTGATTGCAAAATCAATATTATTGTTTTCAGTATCTACTGACGAAACCCCTATGCTGACCGTAACATCTTTAAAATAACCATCTTTTGTTTCATCAACCAATGTTCTTATTTTTTCGGCCATTTCAAACGATTTGTTCCTGTCTGTATGTGGAAGAAATATAACAAACTCCTCCCCTCCCCATCTTGCAAATATATCTGAACTTCGTATATTTCCCAATACCAGTTTAGACAAATCCTTTAATACCTTGTCTCCCACTTCATGCCCGTAAGAGTCATTTATATTTTTGAAATGATCAATATCCATCATAATAAGCGATGACATGTATCCATAACGTTGGCACCGCATCAATTCCTTTTCTGCAATATTATAAAATTTATTCCTGTTGTACAATTTTGTAAGATTATCCGTCTCAGAATTTTTTCTGAGTCTCCTGTTGTTGCGCGCAAAGGTATACCCCACAATTATAAGGAAAATTGCTAAAACGGCTATCAATACTATTTGTATCTGCATATATCTATCAAGATTTCTATATTTTTCCCCTTTACGCATCGATATTAAGTAGGCTACATGCTCTTTTTTGAAATTTTTTACGGAGATAAATTTAAACATATAATCCAAATCATTATATCTGCAGGTTTCCACAAAACTTTCACCTGTGAGTTTATTGGCAAAACTGCTTTTTATGCAGTCCATAAAACTGTTTTTCTCATCAGGCATCATAGTATTGTATTTGTCTAAAACATTTTTCACTTCTTTGTCTATATAATAATGTTCAGATATTAACGAGTCTGCGTAATTGTCAAGCTGCGACTTAAAAACCTTATCCTCCACAATCGATTTACTAATTATAAAATTAAAGTCCGAATCAGGATAAAGATTTGAAAGCACTTCAAGAACAGAAGCTATCGATATTGAAACCTCTACAGAACCTATATGCTCACCCTTGTATTTCAATGGGTACACATACCTGTAGCCATTGAATATTCTGCCTTCTTCAAAGCCCGATATATATTCTTCATTTTCGTTCACAAGTCTTACGCTTTCACGGACATCAATCAAAAGATCCCCGTATTTTTCAGGACAGTGAACTCTGAGAAAACTTTCTGTATTCGGCAAATGAAAGTGCAATTGGCGAAATTCATGCTTTCTCATATTTTCATACCTTGCATTTAGAAGAGCCAATAATTCCTGCCTTAGTTTTTCTTTTTCCTTTTCATCAGCAATATTTGCCCGGCTTACAATAGATAATATTTTTTCATCACCTTGTATTTCATCATAAATATAATTGGAAAAAGATTCATAGGTTTTTATGGTGGAGTTCACTTTGCCTTCAAAGTTTTTTATATCCATCCTTAAAAAAGAACTTCTTGTTTCTTGGTAACTTTCTTTTGTGGCAAACATGCCAAAAATGCAAATTGTTAATACTAGAATCGAAAATATCCCCCAAATTATACATTCATGTTTTTTAAAATCGAATTTCATATTGATCTCCTGTAGGAATTTTATCGTTGGCAATTTAAATCATTCAAATTTGCATAAAATCAGAGTCTGAAAAACCGGCAATTTCTTGTGCTCTTTTAATAATAATAACTGCGGGACCTTCAACATTTTGCTGTCACATTAATTATTCTTTACCGTATTTCATCATTTGAGTCACTCGTTTTTTCTTATTATTTCCCTTTTAAGACTTTTTCTATTGCAACAATTGCAATCTCAGGGTCAAATTGCTTGCCAGCGTTGTCTCTTATCTCTTTTATTGCTTCTTCCTTTGAAAGGGCTTTTCTGTAAGTACGCTCGGAAGTCATTGCATCATATGCATCTGCAATTGCAATAATCCTTGATTCCAAATATATTTTTTCACCTTTAACTCCGCTTGGGTAGCCCTTTCCATCCCAACGCTCATGATGCTGCAAAACATAGTTTGCCATCATGGCATATTCATTTATTTTGCTTAAAATCTGGTATCCCACTTCAGGATGCCTTTTGATAGTATATAATTCTCTATCTTCAAGCTTGCCCGGCTTATCCAAAATGCTTGAATCTACGGAAATTTTGCCTATGTCGTGCATCAGAGCCGCAATTTTCAATTCATTCAACTGCTTTTCTTTAAGCCCCAAAGCAAGTCCTATTTCATTACTCAAATTGCTAACTCTCTCGGAATGTTCTCGTTCTCTATTGCTTTTTTCAAACAAGGTCTGCATTATCATTTTTACCGTCTGATGTCTCATGCTCTTGCTTTCGATAAGCTTGTTCTTATACATGCTTTCATCCGCCTGCCTGAATACCTGATATATTCCTATGCCGTCGACATTCCTGCTTTGGCAGCCGAATGAAACCGATACTCCAATAGATCCGATTTTTTCATTTTCCAGCATGGTCTTCACTTTTGTTACATATTCCTTTGTCTGAGCACAATTTTGGTTTTCGAGTATTACGGCAAACTCATCCCCGCCTATTCTTGAAACAATTGCATCTTCACCAAAAGCTTGGCAAATTTTTCTCGCCACCAGCTTCAACAGCTCGTCCCCTTTTTCATGACCAAAGGCGTCGTTTATAAGTTTCAAGCCATTTACGTCAGCTACAATTACACCTGCTCTGCTGTTTGATTTTTCCAATCTTATCAGTCTGTCTTCAAAATACCTTCTGTTGTAGACTCCTGTCAAAATATCGTGGTAACTCATGTATTTAATCTTCTCTTGCTGTCTTCTATTTTCCGTAACATCCATCATTACAGTAATAAAATATGTATTGCTTTGACTTTTTATAATAGTTCCAGAAAACATTCCAACAAGCTCTTTTCCCCACTTGGTCCTAATTTTCATTTCATAATTTTTAATTGTTCTTCTTTCCATCAGTTCCTCTTTTGCCGTATCAAAGACTCTTGGGTCAATAATTAGACCCAAATCTGACGCTCTCTTGCCAAGGACTTCTTCCTTTCGATAACCTGTTTTTTTTACAAAGGCTTCATTTACATCTATATAGGTATTGTCTTCGATTGAGCTGATTGCCATTACTGCAGGATTGTTTTGGAACAAAAGATTAAACCTTTGCAAAGCCTCCTGCTCCTTGGACAGGTCCTTGCATACTGCAAATATCTTTTCGTTATTATTCCATTTGCCGAATTTTATTCTTGTTTCAACGGGCAGTTCAAAACCCGCCTTTGTTTCCAATGGCAATGGACACTTGTCCATTTCTCCGGCGACCATTTTTTCAAAAATAGAATGTGCTTCATTTTGATTTTCCTTGCTATGAAGATCCAGAACATTCATCCCCAGCAATTCTTCTTTTGAATAACCCAGCTTGTTTATTGCTGATTTATTTGAATGGATAATAAATCCCTGCTTGTCTGAAACGAGGAATATATCATCGCTTCCATCAAAAAAGCTTCTGAAATTTTCTTCGCTTTTTTTAAGTTCAATCTCAGCCTGTTTTTCTTTTGTTATGTCGTCTATTACAATACTGGCTCCATTTACTTGTCCCTCAAATACTTTGGGAGTTACAGCAAATTTCACCCATGATTTTTTTCCCCATTTGCTTACATAATTGACCTCAAATAAATCCTCGATATTGTTTTTCATGCAATTGCTTATTCTTTCAGAAATATTGCTTTCAACAAGCGGTTTGAATGTAAGCATGTTGATTTTCATCGTCTCTTCTTTGGATGGAGATCCCATCATGTCAACAACCGTAGAATTAACAAATGTGATTTCTCCGTCCCTATTGCAGGAAAGTATTCCAACAGGTGCCTGCTCAGTCAATTCCTGATACCTTTTCCTGCTCTCTCTTAGCTGGCCTTCCTTTATTCTGAGTTCAGTAACATCTATTCCATATTCGATTACACCGACAATTTCATTCTTTTTATTCTTATACGGGAAACTCATTATTTTAAAAGCTTTGCCTTTCAGTCCCTTTCTGGGATCTTCCAATTCTGTATATGATTCAACAGCTTTTCCTGTCCTTAGAACTTCTTCAACTTTGCATAAAGTACATGGTTTGTCTCTTTGCATAAATGCAGAATAGCATTTTTTACCTCTTGTTTCTTCCACTGTTTCATGGGGTGTTTTTTCCAAACGCATGTCGGCATTGTTTGTTTCCAGAATATTGTATTCCTTGTCTATCACATTTAAAATTCCCGGCATATTTGATACTATAGAATCAAAAATCTCTTCCTTCCGCATAAGTTCTTTTTCATAGCGTTTCTCTTCACTTATGTCCCTAAGTACAACGACAATTCCTCTTATCAATGGATCCTCAATATAATTTGTTGCTTTACCCTCCAGCCATCTCCATTTATTGTCCCCAAACAGATATCTGCTTCGGGCAACTCTTATCTCTCCCGGCGATTTAACAAGTTGTTTTATTGCATCAACTATATTTTCTTTGTCGTCAGGATGAATATCATCAAATGCGCACTTTCCTATTCTCTTTTTACTGCCGTCTCCAAGCAAATTTCTTGCAGTCATATTCTCATACAGTATTATGCCTTTCTCAGAAATAATTGAAATTATATCGGTAGATTCATTGATAAGTGTGTTTATATGATTTTCTTTGACTTTTTTCCCAAAGAGAATATACAGTCCAAGGCCTTTATCGGTTGAATATGTTGAAAGTTTGCAATTTAAAACCGTGCTCCCATTTTTATTGCTCTTGCATAGATATTCAAATTCAGAATTCAAGATTTGCTTTTGTCCATGATGCAAAATATCATTTACATATTCTCTCCTGAGCGAATTGATTTGATCAAGGCATTTACATTTTTTTGCAAAAGGTGTGTTCCAAAGCATTTTGCCTTCCACATCTTCTACCTTTATCCCTGTAATATTTTCAGCCTGCCTGTTCCATAATACAACCCTTCCAGCTTCATCCGTCATTGCAGCTCCATCACTTATTCTATTGATCAAATCAAACAATTCTCTTTTATCTGTCATGAATTTACCCATATCCTATCTCCTTTAAAATAACTTATTCAGCTGAATTGCTATCTTTGCAACGAATATCAGTTGGGTGAATTTTAAATATTCAAAATTTTTATTGTTTTTATTTTAATTCAACAAGTTGCATTTATCAACAGTAAATAATTGCCATCTTTTTTGAAAACTGTTCCAATTTGCTAAGCAGGTTTCTCCGTAATCAAAATTCCATTGCTGTTTAATATATGCCATTTATGTTTACCCGTCTATTTTCTTACTTTTTTTAATCTGCAGCTGAGACTCTGTTCCTTCCGTTTTCTTTTGCTTTGTATAGGCCCAAATCCGCTCGTTTAATTAAGTCATCAAGGCTATCTTTTTCGTCATACAATGCAATCCCGAAACTTGCTGTTATGTTTTTCCCTATTTCTTCAAAGTGTCTTTCACAAACTTTTTTCCTTATCTTTTCTGCAATAATATAAAGTTCTTCAATGTTGCCGCATGAAGCCAGAATGCAAAACTCTTCTCCTCCTACTCTGGCAACAATATCTTCTCCCCTTATATTATCACTCAAAACATTTGCAAAACCTTTTAATACTATGTCCCCCATGTCGTGACCATAAGTATCATTGACCTTTTTAAACAAATCAATATCTCCCAAGATTACGCCAAAGCTCAAATTTCTTCTTTCTGCAAGCGATATCCTCTCTTCAAGCCTTTCATAGAAGGCCCTCCTGTTTAAAATATTTGTCAAAAAATCTGTATTGAGCAACCTTGTGATTTCAGCATTGGCTCTTTTTAATTCGTTATTTTTTTTTGCCAACTCCCTGGTCATGCCCGATAAATCAATATTGAGTTTTGACAGCTTTTTAATAACTTCCTCTTCATTTATGATATAATTCTCAAAACCTACAAGACAATAATTATTATCTTTAATAAATATGCAAGAATAATAAATTTCAGAGCCTTTTTTGCTTGTAAAGCTACAGCTTTTCTTCTCTAAAATATAATCTCTTCTTATAAAAATATCGTTATTTTCAAATTTGAAATAATCATTTATGTTTTCTCCGATCATGTTTTTTTCAATATTAAAATTTTCATTAAATTTTTCATTGCAAAAAACAACCTTTTCTTCTTCGTCAATAATTATAACCGGCAAATTCATTTCCTTTTTCACATAGGTTAACAATAGCTTATCTTTCAGCATTTGCTTTTCTCCACCATTCTCTGCTTACTTTTATTGTGTCGTCAATATCCCGGCCGATAGCATCTGCCCCAATGTCCAGTTCTATGCTTCCAAATTTAAATGCCAACCCGCCCAAAAAAACTTTTGTGTCTTTTATCTCTTCATCAGCTCTTATCTTTTCAATTAAATCCCTTACATTGTCCAGATTAAAGGTCATAGCCACCGAAATTCCTACAAATACCGGTTTTTCTTCTTTTATGCAATTAATCATTTCGTCATTCGGTATATTTGCTCCTATATATTTGACATCCCAACCATCCAACTCAAGCATGTCTGAGACAACTCTTGCTCCAACCTCATGATACTCATTTGATGCAGCCGACACTATGGCTTTCCCTTTATTGTAATCAATAAGAATAAAATCTATATATACAGTTGCCATAACTCTCATTACAATAGATGTCGCCAAATGCTCTTGTGCCACTGTTATCCTGCCATCCTGCCACATATCCCCTATTTCATACATCGAGTATGTAATTACCTTTAAATAGAATTCTTCCAAAGACTCCCTGTCATGAACAATTTCTTTGGTGAATTTAACTGCTTCAGCAAATTTTGCATCAAGCAATATCCTGGTGAATTCTTTTTTCAGATCCAACCAATTATCATCAAATGGATACTCTCCATATATTTTTCTTTTTTTACCCTTCTCCGTTCTTTTAACTTCATCAATTATATACTCATAAACCTTTATTATATCGCTTGAATAATTTGGCTCAATCTGCTTGTTGATAATATCTATTAAATTATTAAGAAGAAAGAGAAAATATTCCGGTTTGAAGCCTCTTGCTGAATAACTTTCTACGGCCCAAGTCAAAGTTCTTTCTAGCATTTCAAAATCATTCAATTTAAGTACATTCGCAATAAATTTTGCATGGTTTTCATGATTGTCGAACATCACACTTATTGGATTTTCCCCTATTAAAGCAAATTCATCATTTAATTTGATCATTCTGTCATTTATTTCCTCAATCATATTGGGAATATTTCTTTCATACTCAATTGCCGCTGCAAAGCTGACTTTGTTCAACTTGTCAATTGTCAACATATTTTTTCTCCTCTCATATCAATGCTTTGAATCACTGGGGAATCACTGGGGACAGTTCTTTTTGATTGGTCTTATTTGCCTCCCTTGCTAACATCTCTAACGGTATTGTAATTAATTTTAAGCAAGCGGGCTATGGCTCTGTAAGACATACCACTTTTATCTACCAATTCCAAAATCAACTCATTCATTAAAATCTTGTGGCTCCTAATTTGATGGACTTCACTTAATCCATATTTATTACAGCATTCGCTTATTATATGCTGCACTTTTTCTTCCCGGTGCTTTTGCCTGTCTTCCTTTATCTCCAGATACTCATTATCGTCTTTTATATCGTGGAATTCGGCAAACTCTTTTATATCATTTTTGAAAAAGCCCATAATAAGCTGCATCTGTCCTTTTCCACCGAAAAAATATTCTTCTAAATAAGTTCCGTAGCTGCTCCACTTGTAATCTTTCAATTTTTCTACAATTCCTGCTTTTACAGGGTTGTTGTGTACATATCGTATTACTTGCAAAAGATATTCGTCGGATTCAATTGCCTGGCTCTTAAACCTGTCCTGGAACACATGTCCGCTTGTATTCTCTTTCAAATTATATCTCATTGCAAATTTAATATTCAATTTCTTCATTGCAAGCGACAATTGATCAAGCTCTGCCTTTACAACTAAATGAACATGATTGTCCATTATGCACCACGCCACCAATTCAAGCATCCCATCGGTTTCGTAACCTTTGAGAATTTTCAGAATTTCATGTTTGTATACTTCCTTCTTGAATATACAACTCTCCTTGTTCCCTCTCATTACCACATGGTAATACCCTGTCGAACTCTCCTGCCTTCTCGTTCTTGGCATATAACCACCTCATGCTTATAATACCCAAGAATTGAAGTTGCAATCAAAAAGAACCGTCCCCAATGATTACTTGTCGTATTTGCTGTTGCGGAAATAAAGCCAGATTTCCACAGTCACAAGGATTAAATTGATCATATAGGCGATCAGTACATAGGATCCCCTGTCGAACATAACTTTATTTACTATTCCCGCAATATATCCAACCCAAATGAACATAATGAACATAATGCTTTTTCCCTTTGCTGTTCTGGCCCTGTATGACTTATGAATGGACCAAGGCCAGGAAAGACCAAAACAAAAGAGCATTACCGTTTCAAGCAAGTGCGACATGACAAGCCTCCTCTTTCCGATTCCACATATTCCGATTATTTATACAGGCCTCTTTAAAAATATCATTTGCCGATATGTCATTTTGGGGCAGCATCACATTATTCACCTTGTTGTCCTTTTTCATTACAATATCATATACAAGTGAAAACCTGTCCCAAATATTTGCTTCATTCCTCAAATTTAACCTCCACTATATTAGTGATTAATAAAACATAATGCCGCCGCTCTCCCATTGTTGTTTTTCTTTATTATACAAAATATACACAGTCGACGACTGCTTTCTCTTCATCTCTCTCAAATTCAATTATTGAAATCCCGCTACCACAAAATATCATGCCCGACAATCCAATTATAGTTCAAATATTGCCATTTCAGGTGATTTACTGCGAAAAAAAAAGAGAAATCATTCAATTTCTCTTATAGGCAGAATCAGTATTTTAAATTGGAGTTCGGTTATTTTCAGTTTGAAAAGAGTATCAATTTTTCTATAAGGTCCAAAACAGTCACATTATTCGTCATTATTGCTTATCCGGAAAACTGATCATGCATAAGAAAACTGTCAATCTAAATTTATATAAACAGCTGTTGCATCGTCATGTCTTCGCAATCGTCTATAGGTTTCGATTTTGGGGTCGCTTTCCTCAATCTTCCTGATCATTTCAAGTATTGATTTCATGCCATCATTTTTGCCTTTTGCGAGCAACTCTTCGACTGATAGTTGCTTGTACTTGTTGCATATTGAAGAAAAACCGTCACTCATCATCAATATTTCTTTTACTTGATCCAGGCGATGCTCTTTAAATATTCCGTTTTGTATTGCATTAACATCATGTTCAAGTATGTAATAGCCATCTTCAGAATTCATCTTTGCCCTATTTTCCCTTAGAAGCTCAAGTTCTTCCCCGGTATAGCCTTGGAAGGCGCATTCATTTTCCCTGTTTGGATTATTGAAAATCATGTCAATTACTTTATTGTCCAAAGCCTCCACTCTGCCATCGACCAATTTAATTATCTCTTTTTCTGTTTTAAGATTGATCTCAACATCTCCCAAAACAAAGCTTTCCAATTTTTCATTATTGACTCTAACTATTGCTATACCTGCTGAGGCCCTGTCCAGCTTGTTCAGTTCCTCGATGTTTACAAATTTGGAGAACTCCTTATTAAGCTGAGACACACCTTCCTCCAATATGGTTTTTATGCTTTTTTCCAGTTGGTCCAAATGCTTTTTCAAATAGCTTTGCCACCACTTGACCATCCACACGACATCGTTGAATCCGTCTGTGAAATTACTTTTGTTAAGAGACAAGGCCCCATCCATTACCCAGTAAGCATTTTCTGTGTTGCCGTAAATATCTTCATTATGCATTTTATATGTATTTGTTATCGAATCGATTGTTTTCTTCATTTGAGCTCCGTTATTTTTAATCAAAATGCTGTCAGCTGCATTTTATCCATGCAATATATGATTCTCCATATAGAAGTCCCTGTAAGCAATCTGCTTTTTAAGCACAGTTCTCATTATAATTAAAACTTCGACTTATACAATCGATATAGTATTATTCAATCGTTGACAGACACGCATCGAATATTGCTATGCCGCAAGCCCGACCAACTATCAGCTTTTGGGTAAGCCAACAAAAAAATCCCTGCAAACCATTTAGGTCTGCAGGGATTTGCTATCGGCTTTAAAGGATAAAAACCATTATTTCAAGCCAAGCCTTTTAAACATATCTCAAAACAAATCAATCATAAATCCAATTCCAACATGATAGGAGTATGGTCTTGCCTTTCGCCGGAGTCAATAATCTCGGACTTGACAACCTTGTCGGCCAACCTGTCGCTGACCAGCCAGTAATCAATCCTCCAGCCGGAATTATTAATCTTGCTTGTTTTTACTCTTTGCGCCCACCAGGAATAAGCCCCTGCCACATCGCCGTTAATGTGTCGGAATGTATCTGTAAATCCCTTGCTTAGCAAATTCGAAAAGCCATGGCGCTCTTCATCTGTAAAACCTGCAGACCTGTGATTGTTTTGCGGATGCGCAAGGTCTATCTCTTTGTGGGCAACATTATAATCTCCTGTTGCCAAAACAGGCTTGGATGCATCTAGCTTTTGAAGATACTGGGCATACTTCTCATCCCATACTTGTCTTTCATTCAACCTCCTGAGACCATCTCCCGCATTAGGTGTATAAACCTGGGTAAGATAAAAATCTCCAAAATCCAAAGTGATTATCCGCCCTTCAAGATCCATGGTATCCGGAGCCCCGATCTCAGGATAAAAAAACTCCGGAGCATAGCTGTCCTTATATAAAAACATGGTGCCCGCATATCCCTTTCTGGCCGGTTCCTGAGAGCTTCTCCAAGTATATGAGTAACCCTTAAAGTATTCCTCCAATCGCTCCATATGCTTCTTGCTTGGTCCCTTGGCCGGCAATTTTGTTTCCTGAAGTGCAATCACATCTGCATCCATGTCAATTATTGTGTCAATTACTTTTCTTGTGAGTACCGCCCTATTTGAATCACTTGTCAAGGCCGCGTTTAACGAATCAATGTTCCATGAAATTAATCTCATATTAATCCTCCCAAATTGTTTTGATTAAAATCTCTATTTTTTAGAATAAAAGCATTGTCGCAGTCTAGTAAAACCCATCTTTTACATGTTCAATATTCGTTGCTCTCGCCAAGTAGGCAAAAGCTTACTTATACTATATCAAAAATACACCACATAAATGAAGTGTCTTGCATTATAACTTTTTTTACAATAAGTTCAACCGCTTGATTATATCCCAACCTTTGTGTTGAATTACACATCAAACAAATGTACAATTAGTCAACAGGTAAAACTTAAAACATTCACAGAACATGTCAGCTTATATTGTAAAATGACGCAGGATTTTTTTGACTGCCATTTATTAGACGCTTTCAAATAAGAACAGGAGAATAAAATGATACGAATAAGCAATCTTAAAATAAGAATCGATAAGGCAGTCAATCATACTTCAGAAAGATTGGCTTTGAAAAAGGCAATCCTTTCTAAGTTGAGGATTAGTCCCAAAGACTTGATTGATTTTAAAATAGTAAAAAAATCCATCGATGCCAGAAAGAAAGACGCGATTGCTTACAGCTACACCGTGGATGTTTCAGCAAAAAAAGAAAATAATCTTCTCAAAAGATATGGCAAAAGCGGCATAAAGCCAAGCCCGAATTTAATCCCTCATGAAGTGCAAACAGGAAATGAAAATTTGCTTCAGAGGCCGGTCATCATCGGCATGGGCCCTGCCGGTCTCTTTGCCGCTTTAACACTTGCAAAGCATGGCTATGCACCCATTGTCCTTGAACGGGGAGACGATGTCGATACTCGGGCATCCCAAATTAGTGCCTTCTGGAAAACGGGGACCCTCAATACCGAAAGCAATATGCAGTTTGGAGAGGGTGGCGCAGGAACCTTTTCGGACGGAAAACTAACGACATTAATCAACGACAGTCGCTGTAATCACGTCTTGAAGGCCTTTGTTGAAGCCGGGGCACCGGAAGAAATACTGTATTTGAGCAAACCGCATATAGGAACCGATCTTTTGCGCGAAACCGTAAAAAATATCAGAAAAGAAATTATCGCAAATGGTGGAGATGTAAGGTTTAAAGCAAAAGTGACTGACTTTATTATTGATGACGGGGTTCTTTCCGGACTTGTAATAAATGGTCAGGAGAAAATCCGCTGTTCGATTGCCTTGCTCGGGATTGGACACAGCGCCAGGGACACCTATGAAACATTGCATGACAGAGGCATTGCCATGACACAGAAACCTTTTTCAATCGGTGTGAGAATCGAACATCCCCAAGAAGTCATCAACCAAGCACAATATGGTTTTTCTGCAGGACAGCCCGGATTGGAAACAGCGGATTACAAGCTTTCCTACCACTCTGAGAATGGTCGGTCGGCCTACACCTTTTGCATGTGCCCAGGCGGCTATGTCGTTGCTGCCGCTTCTGAAGAACACGGTCTTGTTACCAATGGCATGAGTAAACATAGCAGAAACGGTGAAAATGCCAATTCAGCCTTGCTTGTGGGTGTAAATCCCTCTGATTTTGCCAGCGACCACCCTCTGGCAGGAATCGAATTTCAACACAAATGGGAAGGCCTCGCCTATGATCTTGGCGGCAAGAATTACTATGCGCCGGTACAACTAGTCGGCGATTTTCTGGTTGATAAAACCTCTACCGCATGGGGCAAGGTAAACCCCACCTATAAGCCAGGTCTTGCCTTTGCGCTGCTGAAAGAATGTTTGCCGGATTATGTCATAGAAACCATGAAAGAAGCCCTTGTGCATTTCGATACCAAGCTTGCAGGCTTTGCCATGAAGGATGCCGTTATGACCGGTGTTGAAACCAGAAGCTCCTCTCCGGTGAGAATTACCCGCAACGAAAATAATGCCTCGAATATTGGCGGTCTCTATCCGATGGGAGAAGGCGCCGGCTATGCCGGGGGTATCATGTCTTCTGCAGTGGACGGCCTAAAGACAGCAGAAAAAGTCATGAGAAATTATGCTCCTTTTAACTAAGAAGGGATTGCGGCAATAGTTTTAGGATCTTTGCAAATAGCAAAATATTTTTCAAACACATAAAAAAGCTCTGAAATCACCTAGAACAGGTTGTTTCAGAGCTTTTTGAATGCTTCAATCTCTCATTTTAAAGCAAAATCGGCGCTTAATCTTTCCGCCACTCAAATTTCAACTCTCAGGATATTTTACTATATATCATTTAAACTAAAGCGCCATTTTTTCCATTCCTATCGATGCGTTGAATGAACTCCTTACCAATGGTCCAGAAGCGACATATTTAAATCCTTTTTCCTTTCCTATTCGTTCATATTCCGCAAATTTATCAGGGTGTATATACTCCTTCAACTCGATATGACTGCTTGAGGGCTGCAAGTATTGGCCAATTGTGAGGATGTCGCAATCAACCGAAACAAGGTCATCCATGACTTGAAGAACGTCTTCTTCCTTCTCTCCCAGTCCGAGCATGATGCCGGACTTTGTAAATATTTTACTGTCAAAGCTTTTTACCTTTTGGAGCAATTCCAATGATCTTTTATAGTCCGCCTGAGGTCTTACATCCTCATATAAAAGCGGAACCGTTTCCAGATTATGATTCAAAATATTCGGTTTTGAATCTGTTATCACTTTGAGAGCTTCCCAATCGCCTTTAAGGTCGGGTATCAACAGTTCAATGGTGGTTTGAGGATTTTGTCTCTTTATCTCATGAACCGTCTCCGCAAAATGGCTCGCCCCTCCATCATGTATGTCGTCTCTTGTCACCGAAGTCACAACAACATGCTTAAGTCCCAATTTGCTGCAAGCCAATCCTATATTCGCAGGCTCTTTCAAATCCAAGCACTGCGCTTCCCCTTTCGGCACCGCGCAAAATCTGCATCTTCTCGTACAAACTTCCCCCATTATCATAAATGTCGCTGTTTTTTTTTCGAAACATTCGCCGATATTCGGGCATTGCGCTCCTTCGCAAACGGTATTCAGCGAAAGCCCCCTTAAAATCGACATCGTTTCCTCTATTTGTTCCATGTTTGATATTCTTGCTTTAATCCATTCAGGCTTGTTTTTCATTATCGTACCTCCAACAAATTTTCTTCTGTTTCATGAAGCTCAATATTGAATACACTTTCGAAACTCCTGATCAATTCAGTTTTTACATCCCCAATTTCAACATCAGGTTTAAAATCCTCCAGTGAGGCAACCCCAAATTCTTTTATGCCACAAGGATTTATCATGGCAAAATATCTTTTGTCCACATTAACATTCAACGCCATTCCATGCATTGTTATCCACTTTCTTATTCGAATTCCGATTGCCGTGATTTTTTCATCGCCAACCCATACTCCCCTGTATTCCGGTTTCCTTCTTGCTTGCAAATTGTATTTTGCCAGAGTTTTAATTGCTGTAGACTCTATGCAATCCATGAACCAATGTGAATCCTTTTTTAGTTTTGCCAAATTGAATATCGGGTAGGCTACAATTTGCCCCGGTCCATGAAATGTTACGTTACCGCCCCTTCTTGTCTCATAGACATCTATGCCTTCGTCGGCAAGCGCCTCGGGAGATGTCAAAAAATTTTTCACGCCACCACTACTGCCAGTTGTAAACACCGGAGTATGTTCGAGCACAAGCAGAATTCCTTCAAACTTATCTTCTTCAACCGATTCATATGCTTTTTTCTGTAATTCCAACCCTTCTTCATATTTAATGTATCTATTGTATCTAACTACAGCAAACATGGTATTCCCCCACTTTGTTGAATTTTGCTTTGATAGTCAAACTATTATTAGATTCAATATTACCATAAAATCGCAGGAATAGATTTGTTTCTCCTCAAATAATTCCTAATAAGTAACAAACTGTTGTAGATATATTTATGTTTCTACTGCAAATGACACTATCTTTTAAAAATTAAATGCCTCCTTTAACTTCTGAAAGCATTCCTCTCCTTTTCGATTCATTTGTCATTTCACGCTGTGCTTTCTATTCATATGTACTGCAGTCAGAGCCGCAGAATATTCCCAATCACCCTTGGCCAAACTCAGCTTCTTGGACATTCCTGACATGAGACGGAGTAATCATTGGGAACGGTTTGGTCTGAACGTGTATTGCATTTGCCAAATGCCTTGATATTAAACACCTTTCCGCCACCCTAACGACAACCAATTTAAATCAAAAAGAACCGTCCCCAGTGATTTCTATTAATTTGACTTTATGCGCCAATTGTCGTCCGGCAAGCAATATGGACCTTTACACTACATCCGGCATCCCAATTTGTCTTCTGGCATGGTTGTAAAATTGCGTGCATGAGCTTGACAAAAAAAGAACCGCCAAGTGCTTCCTGGCAGTTCTTTTTGCTTCATGTTCGAAAATTTTTTCGGCTCAAGCATTGATGTCATGCATTTTGCCTATTCAAAGATTTGACCATTTACATAAACGTTTATATCCATATCTGTTTCATTTACGATTCCTTCTCCTGCAAAGCAAAGCGCCAAGGCTTTGTTGAAGAATGTTTCCAATGTTTCCTGCGATTCGTCTGAATCTACGAATACATAGGTTTGCACAGCATCAAGCGAAGCCGAAACATTTGCGGTGTCGAAATTCTCCTGCCTGTATTCAAACAAGTGCTCGACACGATAGTCCGTGACATCAAGATCCATCATCGCACCAACCAATGTAGTCTGTGATGTAAGGCAAAGAGATGTGCCGACAGTGAAATACTCAAGCGGTGTCGGTGCCAAGGGCTTGTCATTTTCTCCCATAAACTCATCAGCGTACAGCTCCCATGTCTCGCCGGACGGAGTGGACATGGTCACACTTTGATAATACGGGCGGTCTGTATTGTTCATATTCTCCGCTATGGCATAAATCTGAAAGGTCAAATTGTTCATTGTGTCCATGCTTACAAGAAGACTTTCTTCTTGGGCACTCCAGAGTTGCGCATATTCCGGGTACTTTATTTCTTTCGTAACCGAGCTCGTCAGAACGTCATCATCATAAGAAATTTCATTTTTCGAAGTACCGGGCTCGGCATTGTATATATCCCAATAGTCCCCTCCGGCAATCAGGTTGGGCGTCACTTTTGTTTCGTTCATCAAAGCTTGACCGGAAGCCCATCCCTTTATCGCAATTTCTTTTATGCGTTCAATTGCTTCATCAGGCGCATCGCTCTCAATCACAATATTTACCGAGCTCAGTCCAAGATGGCCTGTTCCATCCTCTTCCATCATTTCGTCCCAATAGAAATCATTTAAAACTTCCACTTTCACGTCATCCAATGAAACTCCTTCCACTTCGGCAGCCATAAGAACTGCAGTATGAAGATTGGAAGCGAGACCTGCCGTGTAATAGCTTAGGGGTGAAGGGCCAAATGGATACTCGCCTTCATCCGCTCCCTCATCCGCCAACAGATGCCATCCTGTATAACCTTCAACCCCTGCTGTCTGGACCATGCCTGCTTTGAACATGGAAGATTCCTCATTCTTGACCATTTCTGTCACAGTTCCAATGTTTACATTATTGTCACCATCATCTGATGCCGCCTCAACCATGTCGTAACCTGATGGTCTAAGCGCCTCCGCATTTCTTTCCACTGTCTGATACACTTCATAATCCTCATAGCTTTCTGACGGAAACATCATAAATGAAATCATGTTTCTTGCTTCAACAGGCATTGATAACCAGTAAACTCCGGCCATTACAATCGCAGCCCCCAACAATCCCGCAATTCCAATTGCAATTTTTTGCCATAAGCTTTTTTTCTTTTTTACACCCTTGCCTTTTTTCATTTTTTTCTCCTTTTTTACTTTCAATCTCTTTTATTTTAGTTTATTGTTGCAAATTCCATTTGCCACATATTAAGTCGCCATATTTTATGTCGACTTAATATGTGGGCAAAAAAATTTCATTTTGCAATTGTCAATCTGATAAATTTTCCAAAATACGATTCAAAAATTCTTTCAATGCCCCTTTTTCCTTTTCGGAAAATCCTTTGAGCACTATGCTGGTCATCTGTTCCTGATAGCCGTATATCTTGGTGCTGAGACTTCGACCGGCATCTGTAAGATAAACATTTGTCACTCTTTCATCATCCGAATCACGTTTTCTTATCACATACCCTGCTTTTTCCATACGTTTGACCATTGCACTTGTTGTCGCCGGTTTAATCGCCAGTTCCTTTGCCAGATATGACTGCGGCACACCGTCTTTGCGATATAAAACGTGAAGCAACATCGGTTGTCCTTTATGCAGTCCGATTTCCTCAAGAACTTCATTCACCTTGTTTGTATGAACTTTGCATACTTGCCTAAGCACAAATTCCGCGTTATTCTGATTTGTCATCTATTCACCCGCTTTCATGAGTCGACTTTTATTATGTCGACATATTATCATGCATCCGAATATATGTCAAGCATAATGTCATTGCTTATCAAACTATTTTTTCACAAGCAATGCAACATTCTCAACATGGGTAGAATGCGGAAAAAGATCCACCGGCTGAACTTCTTTTGTGACGTAGCCCTTTCTCTTGAGATAGGCCAGGTCGCGCGCGAGTGTTGACGGCTTGCATGATATGTATACTAAGCGTTTGGGTTTCATGTGTGCTATTGTGTCGAGTACTACTTTTTCGCAGCCCTTCCTAGGCGGATCGACTACGACTACGTCAGCACGGATTCCGCTCTCATATAGCCGGGGAACAACTTTCTCGGCCCTGCCTGAATGGAATTCAACATTGGTTATTCCATTTAGCTCTGCGTTGTGGTTTGCATCATCGACAGCTGGCTTTACTACTTCTATTCCATAGACCTTCTTAGCCTTCCTTGCCAGGAAGAGCGATATTGTGCCTATGCCCGAATATATGTCGAAAACTATGTCCTCGGGCCCTATGTCCGCATATTCCATAACCTTTTCGTAGAGGATCTCGGTCTGTTTGGTGTTTACCTGAAGAAAGGACAATGGAGAAAGCTCGAATGCCAGGTCTCCTATATAGTCCGTTATTCTCCCACTTCCGAAAAGAACTTTGGACTCAGGCCCTGTGATTACATTTGTCTTCTTGCTGTTTATGTTTTGGATTACCGTTTTAATCTGTGGAAACTTGGATGTTAAAAGGCTGACTATTTCCTTTTTCTTTGGAAAACTCCTTCCATTTGTGACTAGAACTGCCATTATATCTCCTGTTTTAAATGAATTTCTGAGTATGAGATGGCGAAGCAACCCTTTGTGGAGCACTTCATCGTATATTGGATAATCAACACTGCTAAGAAACTCCCTCAATGCTTCAATTATTTCGTCATTCAAGGAATTCTGGATCAGGCATTTTTTTATGTCCACTATCTCGTGGGATTTTTTTCTGTAAAAGCCTATGACGACATTTCCGTTTTCTTTTGCCAGTGGAAGTTGAGCCTTGTTCCTAAAATGGAATGGATCCTTCATACCAATGGTTTCATTTACATTTATGTTATCTAGTCCTCCTATTCGCTCAAGTGCGGCTTCAACTTTAAGCTTCTTAAATTTAAGTTGCTTTTGATAAATCAGATTCTGTATCTGGCATCCTCCGCATTCAGGAAAATGAATACAGGGAGGTTCTTGTTTGATGTCTGAATTTTCCTTTATCTGAACAGGTTTGCCGATGGCATAACTTTTTTTGACTTTCACTATCTCGACAAGGGCCCGGTCGCCCGGAACCAGTCCTTCAACAAAGACTGTCATCCCTTCTATTCTGCCGACCCCCTCTCCTGAATCCCCCAAATCGTGTATTCTAATGTCATATTTCTTTCCCTCTTTTATCTTAAAACTCATAATTCTTTGCTCCTTTTTATTTTTACGTATATTTATTAGAAAATATCCCTGAAATATTCTATAATGATAATATAAATAAAATCGGAGGGATAAATACATGTTCAAAACCATATTAAATATTCTAATAATCCTTGCAATCTGCTTCACTATATCAATGATACCCTTAAATACAGCGCTTTTCGACTCTCCCCTAATAGGTAGAGAAGATTCGTCGGATATTTACGCAGCCTCCGAATATGAGGTCCGAATAGGACAAAGTGAGGATTCTTCCCCGGTAAACACTCAAGTAGAGTTTATCATTAAAGGTATTTTAAATAAAGATTTTTCGGACGACTATGTTCGTTTCGATTTCATCAGAAACGGAGAAACTTTAAAAACCTTTAAAGCTTCGGATTTCGAAACGAAGCGCGATGCTTCCACCGAAGACGATTTTTCGCTCCTTCACTATACGGTCAATGTCGGTAAGGAAAAGACCGGGCTTGAATCGGGTCCGTATTCAATAAGGATATATGTTGAAGATGAAACGGCAATATCAATGAAAGAGGCTTTCACCAATCTTCTTTACATGCCTGATGGAACATTTGCACCGGCAACTTCTTTTTCCAACCAATCCGACATGTTGAGCTTCAGGCTATACTATCCCGACAATCAATACATGTATCTTGTTCCGGTCACAAGAAAAGTAGCCAAAAAAGACAGTGTGGTAAGATATCTTGTGAACACACTTTCAGATGGTCCCAAAGAATCGATGGGGCTGACTGATGGTTCTCCAATTCCATACATTCCTTATATTTGGATTTCCGGAACAAGAGCTACAATCAGCCTGCCCTCAGGTGATTTGGGAATTTACGACGACGGCTCAAGCGTTAGCCTCTTCGCCGCAGAATCAATAAGTCAAACGCTCGGAGACAACTTGGGGATTGATGAGGTTCAGGTTCTTGTCAACCGGCAACCGGCCGAGACTGCCCTTCACGGAATGGATATATCGAGGCCTTGGACAACCAACTCGGGACCACAGGCATATATGTGCCTGGAAACCGATACAGGGAGACTGGTTCTCGCTCCTGCTAACCTCGAAGCCGAAAGCTATGAAGACGCAATAAGCCAAATGTTCAAAGCTTTCAAGACAGGAGTGGCAAACGGAAGCAAGTCGCCAAACTCAATAGCTTTCCTGCCTTCAAATGTGTCTGTTTTGGATTATAGGATAAGCAATAAAACAATAAGGCTTGACTTAAGCGAAGACATATCGAAGCTGTATGGAAAAAGAACAGATTTAGCCAATTTGTCTATTGAAGCCCTCCTAAACAGTTTAACTTCACTAATTGATGTGGACACTGTTGTACTCACTGCAAATGGAAACCCTATTCAATTCGATGATTACGATTTTTCTGAGCCTTTGGAAAAACCCGCTTTCATAAATCCTGAAAGGTAGAACAGCTTGCAGCATACAGCGGGCAGTGAGCAGAAAGAACAGTGGAAAGTGGAAAGAAAGAAGAGCTTGCAGCTTGCGGTAGGCAGTGATCAGTAAAAGACAAGAACAAAAGACTTAACAGCTTGCAGCTTGCAGCTTGCAGCTTGCGGTAGGCAGTGATCAGTAAAAGACAGGAACAAAAGACTTAACAGCTTGCAGCTTGCAGCTTGCAGCTTGCAGCTTGCAGCTTGCAGCATACAGTAGGCAGAAAGAACAGTAGAAAGTGGAAAGAAAGAACAAAGGCAAAAGTAAAAGATTTTAAGTACAGGTTTCAGTTTTCATGTGTCAGGAAAAGGGCAAAGAAAAAAATAAATAACCTAAACAAGCTGCCGAGGAATCATATCCAAGGCAGCTTTAATTATGTGTCACGATTAATAAGGGCTAAAAGCAAAAGCGCTTTTATTGTCCGAAGGTTTCCGCAACATGCTTGAGCATGTCCCTTATGGGAAGATTATAGGGACATCTTGATTCGCAAATACCGCATTCTATGCAATCGGATGCATGTTTGTTAAGGTTGTCGTATCTGCCTTGGGGCCATTCCGACATCTTGTAACGCAAATAATATCCTTCGAAACTGAAAAGTGTCGGTATGTCGATTCCTTGCGGACATGGAAGGCAATATCCGCAGCGCCTGCAAAAATGATGGCCCAATTCTTTTTTTATGTTCTCAAGAATCTCTATATCTTGATCTGTGACTGGTTTCAAGTCCTCCCCCACTGCCGCATTTCTCACAACTTGGTCAATGCAGTCCATTCCTGGTATTGCAACCGTAATGTTTGGATTATCCAATATATATTGTATGGAAAGTTCCCCTTTACCAATCGCTCCTCCCGCTATGGGCTTCATGCATATGATTCCGACATTTTGCTTTGCAGCCTGGTCAAATACCGGTTCGCCCTGATTTTCTATATAGTTGTAAGGAAATTGTATGGTTTCGAATTCATCCATCTTAAGGGCTTCCATCAAAACATCTGCGCTATGGCAAGTTATTCCAATATGTCCTATTTTCCCATCGCCTTTTGCTTCCTCAAGAGCCTTGTAAGCTCCGTTATCTCCCATTATTGTCTCAAGCTGAACAAGATTTCGGACATTATGGAACTGGTAAAGATCGATGTAATCGGTTCTAAGCATTTCAAGGCTTGTTTCCACTTCTCTTTTCATTGACGCATAGTCTCTGGCCGGTGATTTGGTAGCCAAAATCATCATGCTCCTTAAATTGTTGTTTTCTAGTGCCCTTCCTATATAATCCTCGCTTACCGAGTAACCCCTGGCGGTATCTATGAAGTTGATTCCGTTCTTATAAGCCTCTACTATCAACTTTTCGGATTCTTCCATTGAAATTCTTTGTATGGGAATTCCACCAAATCCTATAACAGAAACTTCCAGACCCGTTCTCCCCAAAATTCTTTTAAGCATTTTTATCCTCCTTCATTGCATCTATGAGTATTTTTAAGCATTCGTTTTCAGTTCTATTGATGCGCACCGGCTTAAGGTCTCCGTTCACTATTCCGTGAAGTGTATAGCCTTGGGCAAGTTTTTTGCCATTTGTTCCATTTATTATTTCATAGGCAACCCGCATTCTCACTCCTTTGAACTCAGCAAGAGTGACTTTTATTAGTATCTCGTCATCATAATATGCCGGATAAAAATGCTTGCATCCCGATTCCAGAACCGGGAATATTATTCCGGATTTTTCGAGTTTTCTGTAATCGCAGCCAAGATCCCTGAGAAATTCAGTGCGTCCTATATTGAACCATTTGTAATAATTGGCATGATAAATAACGCCCATTTGATCCGTTTCGTCGTATCTTGCCCTTATCTTAACTATAGTTTCCAATTACTCCTCCTATAAAACCCTTGTTTTTCCGTTATATACAAGTCCCCTTATGCAATCGATTGTTACCGTCTGTCCCGTACTAAGTTTTTCTACTGCGCCCATAGCCCCCACTATGACCGGAATCCCCAGGCTAAGCCCCACTATCGCAGCATGCGATGTATATCCGCCTTCCTCGACTATAAGACCGGAAGCTTTTTCAACTGCAACCATCATTTCTTTGTCAGTGCTCTCACAAACCAGTATGTCTCCCGGCTTGAATTCATCTACAGCGCCTAAATCACCCGCGACATAAATGTTCCCTGTCACATGTTTTTTGCCAATTCCAATACCCTTTATGAGAATTTCTCCGACTATGTGGACCTTCATTAAATTTGTCGATCCCGCAACTCCTACCGGTACGCCTGCTGTAATTATTATAAGCTCTCCGTCCCTTACATAACCTGCCTCTTTCGACCTTTGAATTGCTTTTTTGAATATGTCGTCCGTCGATTGGCCTTCACCGGTTGAAACCGAATATACTCCCCAAAGAAGAGTCATCCTTCTACGCACTTTTTCAGAACTTGTCGCTGCAATTATCGGAGCCCTTGGCCTGAATTTGGAAACCATGCGCGGAGTGTAGCCGCTTGCGGTGGTCGTTATTATTGCCGTAGCGTCAAGATCCAAAGCCGTGCTGCATGTGGCATGGCTGACTGCATAAGTTATGCTTTCGGCCTTAAGCTTGCTTCTTTCTGACAAAACTTTTCTGTAATTGATTGATTTTTCAGTTATTATGGCAATGTTTGCCATTGTCTTTATGGACTCCAAAGGATATTTGCCTGCAGCGGTTTCACCCGAAAGCATTATGGCATCTGTGCCGTCAAGTATTGCATTTGCAATGTCTGTGGCTTCAGCCCTTGTGGGCCTGGGATTTCTTATCATGGAATCGAGCATCTGGGTGGCCGTTATCACAGGCTTGCTCTGTTTATTGCACTTTCTTATTATCATCTTTTGAACCATTGGTACTTCCTCTGTGGGGATTTCAACACCAAGATCTCCGCGCGCCACCATCACGCCATTTGAAGCTTCAATTATCTCGTCTATATTGTCTACTCCCTGCCTGTTCTCTATCTTGGATATTATATTGATATCTCCAGCGCCATTATCCTCTAGAACCTTTAGGATGGCCTTTACATCATCCGCCTTTCTTATGAAGGAAGCTGCTATATAGTCAATGCCGTTTTCTATCCCAAACATTATATCCGAAATGTCTTTTTCTGTAATAGCGGGGAGATTGATCTGCACATCCGGTATATTTATACTTTTTCTGTCTTTAACTTTTCCGCCATTTACAACTCTGCAAACAACACTTTGGGAGTCTTTTATTTTTTCCACTTCTAGCTCTATGAGCCCGTCGTCTATCAGTATCTTTGATCCAACCGACACATCCATGGGCAAGCCTCCATATGAAACAGAGGAAATGTTGTCGTTACCCATTATATCATTGACGGTAATTTCGAAAAGTCCGCCCGTTTCAAGCTTGGCATAGCCATTTTCAAAATGGCCGGTCCTTATTTCAGGCCCCCTTGTGTCGAGCATTATTGCTATTGGAACATCCATTTCTTTTCGAACTTCCTTTATCATTTTTATGCGTTTTTCATGCTCTTCATGATTGCCGTGTGAAAAGTTCAATCGGGCAACATTAAGTCCCGATTTCACAAGTTCGGTGAAAACCTTTTTTTCTTCGCTTGCTGGACCAATAGTACAAACGATTTTTGTTCTTCTCATGAATTTCACCTCCATCTATCTTGATAAAATACCAATCAAGCGGTAGTAATCCTCGTTTGTTTCTTTTGGATAGTCAAAAACATTTTTTATGGGAACATCGATCACTTGACTGTTTTTAATTCCAACAGCCCTTCCGTAATTGCCTCCCATAAGAAGGTCTATTGCTCTTGCCCCAAGCCTTGCCCCCAAGATTCTGTCAAATGCCGTGGGAGACCCTCCGCGCTGTAGGTATCCAAGAATGGACACCCTGGTGTCATAGCCTGTCCTTTCTTTTATTTCTTCGGCAAGTTCATATGGTTTTCCTACTCCTTCTGCAACTATTATCAGGCTATGAATTTTACCCCGCCTTCTGCCCTCAATGATTTTTCTGAATATATCGTCAGTGTCATAGTACATTTCTGGGATTACAACATTTTCGGCTCCTCCCGCCAATCCGGCGTGAAGGGCTATATCTCCACAATGTCTGCCCATAACTTCCACTATGTTTATCCTGCCATGGGATACAGATGTATCCCTCAGATTCGATATGGCACCTACAACGGTGTTTACAGCCGTGTCAAAACCTATTGTAACGTCTGTGTACCCGAAATCATTGTCTATTGTTCCCGGAACCCCTATTACCGGAACACCGTTTTCGGAAAGCTTTTGGAGTCCCTTATATGTTCCGTCGCCACCTATTGCCACGAGTGCGTCAATATCAAAAATCCTTATTATTTCAAGAGCTTTTCTGAAGCCATCTTCAGTCTTGAACTCTTCACTTCTGGCAGTTTTTATTACGGTACCTCCACGATGTATTATGTCTCCAACAGAAGACAAATCCATGTCATTCATATCTCCTTCTATCAAGCCGGAATATCCTCTTTGTATTCCCATTATTTCAAGTCCCATGTGCTTTCCATAGCGCACTATTGCCCTTATTGCCGGATTCATTCCAGGGGCATCTCCCCCGCTTGTCAACAATCCGATTTTTCTAATCATTTTTCAACACCTCTACAATCATTATTTTAAAAAGCTTTTTCAAACAAGTTTTACGCTTTCTTCTCCCAATGTAGCCTTCAATGTTTTAATAAGCCTTTCATCAGTTTCTACTCTAAGCTCGTCACTTGCTTCAAATGCCTTTTTTTGATCCTCTACATAAATGTATACAGCTGTCTTGCCGCGGTGGTTTGTAAGTATTCTTTTTATTGACTGCAAAATCTTTTTGTCGTTATGCTTTATCTTAAGATAAAGCCTGCCTTCCTGTCTTGGAGTCTTTTCCCTTAAAACATCATTTTTCTTATGATAGCCGTAAGACTTTTTAGATGTACGCCTGCTCATTTTTTCTATACCTTTTATATTTTCCACATTGAGCTCGCATATGTTTTCGGCTAGTATTTTAGGGTCCTCGTCTTCTTTGTAATTTATTTTCCCATAAACTATTATTATCTTTTCTTCCTCTACACAGGAAATGCATTTTTCATATATATTTGGAAATACTATTACTTCAAAACTACTGTATAAATCCTCCACCTGAAGGAATGCCATCCTGTTATTGTTTCTTGTGAATTTCTTTTGCAGAGCAGTTATTACACCCGCAGCATATATTAGATCATTGTCTTTTACTCTTGAAGGCCCGCCTGCCTCATGCTGTTCCTTCATCTCGGATGACGATACGAATTTCCCCTTTCCAATCAATTCCTCATATTCGCCAAGCGGATGTCCGCTTATATAGACTCCAAGCATTTCCTTTTCGAATGCTAAAAGCGTCTTCATCGGGAATTCTTCCCTTTCGGGTATTTTATCGTACCTGAGAGCATCTATGCTCTCGTCAGAGCTCGTGTCGAAAAGCGAAACTTGCCCTTTTACATTTCTTCTCTTATCCCTTTGTATTCCCTCTATGACTTTTTCGAAACATCCCAAGAGCTGGGACCTGTTGATTTTAAGACTGTCGAAAACGCCTGACTTTATCATGCTTTCAACTGCACGTTTGTTCAGTTCTGAAGTTTCCACGCGCTCGCAGAAATCTATGAAGCTCTTGTATGGCGCTGATTTTCTTTCTTTTATTGTAGAAGCAATTATGCCTTTTCCAACATTCTTGATTGCAAGAAGTCCGAAATTTATGTTTCTTCCGTTGACTGTAAAATGCTTGTAGCTGGTATTTATGTCGGGAGGAAGAACGTCTATTCCCATTCTTTTGCAATCCTGAATATACTGGGCCACCTTTGCCGAATTTCCGGTAACGCTTGTCAAGAGAGCAGCCATAAATTCAACCGGATAGTATTTTTTCAAATATGCAGTCTGATATGCAAGTATGGCATATGCAGCCGCATGGCTTTTGTTGAATGCATATTTGGCAAAATCAATCATGTCGTCGAATATCTTATTTGCCGCTTCTTCAGGAACTCCCTTTCGCATACAGCCATCTATTTCTATGATCCCATTTTCGTCAGTCTTTCCGTGAATGAAGTACTGCCTTTCCTTTTGCATGACATCCATCTTTTTCTTACTCATGGCCCTGCGCACCAAATCACTCCGGCCGTAACTGTAGCCTCCAAGTTCGCGAACAACCTGCATAACCTGCTCCTGGTAAACCAAGCACCCATATGTCACATCCAGGATTTCCTTCAGACTTTTATGGACGTATTTGATTTCTTTGGGGTTGTTTTTATTCTTGATGTATGCCGGAATTGAATCCATTGGACCTGGTCTGAATAGCGAAATTCCAGCTATGATATCCTCAAAACTTTCCGGTTTGAGTTCCTTCATGAATTGGCGCATTCCGGCACTCTCCAATTGAAAGACTCCCAATGTATCCCCCTTGCTTATCATTTCAAATACATCGGCATCATCAAAAGTTATATTGCCAAGGTCTATTTTTTTGCATTGGCTGGCTTCTATGAATTTCAATGCATTTTTTATAACGCTTAAATTTCTAAGACCCAAAAAATCCATTTTCAGTAGCCCAAGTTCCTCCAAAAGGCCCATTGTGAATTGTGTCACAACACTATCATCATGCAGGTAAAGCGGTACATATTCGTCTACCGCATCCTTTGAAATGACGACCCCTGCCGCATGTGTAGAAGCATGGCGCGGCATTCCTTCCAACTTCATAGCGTTGTCTATTAAATATTTGGAGTTTTGATCCGAATCGTACATGGCTTTGAATTCGGTGCTTGTTTCCAAAGCCTTTCCTATTGTTATTCCAAGGTCAGTCGGAACAAGCTTGGCTATTCGGTCCACATCCCCATATGGTATGTCCAAAACTCTTCCAACATCACGTATTGCGGCCCTTGCCGCCATTGTTCCAAAGGTTATTATTTGCGCCACTTTTTCTTTGCCGTACTTTTCCACTACGTATTCTATAACTTCCTGCCTTCTGTCGTCCTCGAAGTCTATATCTATATCAGGCATAGTTATGCGTTCGGGGTTAAGAAATCTTTCAAATATCAAGTTATATCGAATAGGGTCGACATCTGTGATTTTGAGGATATATGCTACTATGCTTCCCCCACAACTCCCTCTACCGGGGCCTACAACTATTCCGCTTTCCTTTGCAAAACGTATGAAATCCCAAACGATGAGAAAATAATCCACATAGCCCATTTCTTCTATTACACCTATTTCATACTCGAAACGTTCAGCCAGCTCTTCTGTGATTTCTCCGTATCTTTCTCTCAATCCTTGAAGACAAAGTTTTCTGAGGTAGTCATTGTTGGACGTGCCTTCGGGAACATCAAACTCCGGAAGATATGTTTGATCAAAGTCAAAAGTCACATTACACCTTTCGGCAATCCTGGCGGTGTTTTCAATGGCTTCAGGCGCATAATCGAAAAGCTCAGCCATTTCTTCCCGGGACTTCAAATAAAACTCATCTGTCGGAAACTTCATTCTTTCGCTGTCGCTAAGCATCTTACCTGTCTGTATGCATAGAAGTATATCGTGTGCCCTGCTGTCCTCTTTGCGTATATAGTGAACGTCATTTGTCGCCACCAATGGAATTTGGAGCTCATTGCTTATCTTGATAAGTTCCTGGTTGACAAGCTTTTGTTCGGGTATGCCGTGATCTTGGAGCTCAAGATAAAAATTGTCTTTTCCAAACATTTCGCTTAAGCAAAGTGCCCTTTTCCTGGCCTTTTCCGGATTTCGTTCCATAATAAAACGCTGTATGTCGCCTGCCAGGCAGGCCGAAAGAGCTATGATTCCTTCCGTGTGCTTTTCAAGAAGATCATAGTCTATTCTCGGCTTATAGTAGAAGCCTTCAGTATATGCCCTTGAAACGAGTTTTATCAGATTTTTGTAGCCAGTATTGTTTTCCGCAAGCAACACAAGGTGGCCTGCATTCTTGTCTTTTGAGGCATCTTTATCATTCATTGTTCTCGGTGCTGTATACACCTCGCAACCTATTATGGGCTTTACGCCTTCCTTCAAGGCTTTTTTGTAAAAATCAACCACACCAAACATTGATCCGTGGTCTGTTATTGCCACGGCTTCCATTCCAAGATTTTTTACCTCCTTGAATATTTCATTTATTCTGGCGTAACCGTCCAAAAGACTGTATTCCGTATGAACATGCAAATGTGTAAAACCTGTTTTTTTCATCATTTTATTTATCCTTTTTTTCCATGATATCCAAAGCTATTTGCCTGATTTTCTTAAATCTGTGATTAACTCCTGATTTTCCAATGGGAGGGTCAAGCAATTGCCCCAATTCTTTGAGGCTTGCCTCCCTGTGGGTCATTCGCGCCAAGGCAATTTCTTTAAGATTTTCAGAAAGGAAATCAAGCCCTCTTTTTTCGTCTATCAATAATATATACTGTATCTGCCTGTAAGCCGCATCAACAGTTTTGGTAAGATTGGCGGTCTCGCAATTCACTATCCTGTTAATATCGTTCCTCATCTGCTTCATTATCCGCACATTTTCAAAATCCAGAAGCGTTTGATGTGCTCCAATCACATTAAGAAAGTCAATTATTTTATCACCCTCTTTAATGTAGACAACTTGGCTCCCTTTTCTTTCAATGAGCTTGGGGGAAAGTTCATATGAACTCATTATCTTAATCAATGCTTCCCCGTACTCTAGGCTGTGGGCAACAAGTTCAAGATGGTATGACCTTTCAGGATCGCTTAGCGAACCTCCTCCTATGAACACTCCTCTAAGATATGCCCTCTTGCAATTTTCTTTTTCAATCAATTCATCCGGCACTGAATTATTTATTGAAAATCCTTGGCCTGTGTTTCTAATTATTCCCAATGCTTCAAGAATTTCATTTGCCCCTTCTTCTTTTTCAATAGCTATTGTATATATGTTAGCCTTCTTGAGCTTTACATTTTTGTTCATCCTTATATCTGTATGAATTCCGCAAGCATTCTTGAACAAGCTGAATATATGCCTTGCGATAGCAGCATTTTTTATATTCACCTCTATATTCATGCGATTTTTACCCGCCAATTTTATCGTCCCACTGATGTGTACGATTGCGGAAAGTTCCGCCATCATGCACTCGTGGTCAATTTGCTCAACACGGGTCAGTTCTTTTTTTGTTTTTGATGAAAATGACACACAAATCGCCTCCAAGAAAGATTGTTATATCTAGAATTATATCATAGAAGCAGGCAAGACCGGTCTTGAATGAAAAACCCCCGAAACTCAATTTTCGGGGGTTTCAATAAGCTTCATTGCCTTTGCAACTATTTTCTTTTCGTCTTCATATCTTATCAAGTCAAAAACTCTGTCCACGTGTACGAAACGAGCTTCTATGAAACCTTCATTCCTCAGAGGGGTGCACGCCATGCTTTTTGATTCCATCAAAAACCAATGTACCACCTTTTTCGCAAAGAGGTTATCGCTCCATGAGTTTTTAAATTCGTATTCTATTTTTCCCAGATAAGCCTTTATTTCCGCACGCACACCGCTTTCCTCAAGAACTTCCCTAAGAGCTGTCTGCTCGAGATTTTCTCCCTCTTCAACCTTGCCTTTGGGAAGAACCCAGTCACCGTTGAATTTCTTCAACATTAGTATCGTGTTGTGAAAACTTACAATTCCACCCGCGCTTACTATCCTTTTCATTGCTCCACTTCCCCGATTTTTTCTCTATATGTTTATTTCAATATGCATGCCTTAAATCCTTCTTTGGCAAATGTAAAATAACCGTTTAAATGGCAATCACACGACTGTGCACATGCATCTTTTTTTATATGGAATCCCTTAGAATTCAACGGGAAGATTCATCGCATTTCTCTTTTTCAAGAGAAATTAGCTTCTGTTTTGTGCCAACTCCAAAGGCATAGCCTGTCAGCTTGCCGTCGGACCCGATAACCCTGTGGCACGGTATAATCAGCGGAATCGGATTTTTGCTGTTTGCCATTCCCACGGCCCTACAAGCATTCCTATTACCTGTCGAAACAGCTATATCCTTGTAATTGGCTGTTTTGCCGTAGGGTATTTGACAGAGTTTCCTCCATACCTTTTTTTGAAATTCCGTCCCTTGTGGATTCAGCTTGATGTCGAAGCTTTCCCTTTCTCCTTCAAGATATTCCTTCACCTGAAGGATTTCATCCCTGAAAAAGCCGTAGTTTTCAATCCAATCTTCAGCTATGGAAAAATTCCTCTTGTCATCTCCTATGCACAAATGCAGGTGCCTTATACCATGTTCATCCCCCACAAAAACCATATCGCAAAGCCATGTTTCAAATTTCGCAAAGTACATTTCTAATCCTCCCTTGCCATTTCACAGTTCCACAGGCACAATGTTTCTTAGAATCGGTAAGGACGCCATTTTTCAATCGTTTTTCTGACTTCCCTGCCTGTCTCAGTCTTACTCCGTCTTTTGCAAGCGCCTTTATGATTCCATTATATACAAGGAAACAAATTCATGATAGCGGTTTTGGTTATTGCACTTTGATTTTGCAAAAAATGTTGAAACAAGAACGAGGACCTTTTCCTGCAAAATGCAGAAATTGGTCCCCCTTGAATACGTTATAAATAGCCAATATTCAACTCGTGCAAGTTTTGATTATTTAACCGGCCTCAATTTCGCGGTAAAGTGCCTGAGTACCTTTGGTTCATACTCGAACTCGAAACCTACGAGTTTTTCCGCATTCTTTGCAACATTTATTACAGCGTCCGCTATGACCTCCATGTGTCTGTTCGTGTACACCCTTCTTGGTATTGTCAATCTCATGAATTCCAATGGAGACTCAAGATCCTCGCCCGTTTCTGGATCCCTTCCGAGCAGGAATGAACCTATCTCTACAGGACGTATGCCTCCCTCTATGTAAACCGCATTGCACACGGCTTGCGCCGGGAATTGGTTAAATGGTATGTGGGGGCATATTTTCTTGCAGTCCACGAAAACAGCATGCCCTCCGACAGGCCATTGTATGGGTACTCCCGCATCATGAAGCATTTGTCCAAGATATTCTACCTGTCCAATTCTCGACTCCAGATATTCGAATTCAAGAGCTTCCTCAAGCCCGACCGCCAGTGCCTCCATGTCCCTTCCGTTGAGCCCTCCGTATGTCGGAAATCCCTCCATGGGAACCATCAGCGAACGGACCGCTGTGTATAGTTCCTCATTGTCCTTGATTCCCACGAGTCCTCCCATGTTGACAAGCCCGTCTTTTTTCGCGCTCATTGCAAATCCGTCGGCATAGGAAAAAATCTCCCTGGCAATCTCCCTTATGGTCTTGTTTTCGTATCCGGCTTCTCTTTTTTTTATAAAATATGCATTTTCAGCATATCTTGCCGCGTCAATCAAAACCATTATGCCGTATCGATCAGCGATTTCCCTGACTGCTTTTATATTTGCCATGGATACCGGCTGGCCTCCAGCAGAGTTGCATGTAACCGTCACAATTATGCATGCTATATTGTCGGCCTTTTTCTCTTTTATAAAATTTTCAAGCTTTTCCAAATCGAAATCGCCTTTGAAGTCGTCGTAATCGGTCGTATTGAAGGCCTTTTCGTCAATGAAGTTTACCGCGCGACCTCCTGCAATTTCAATATGCGCCTTTGTCGTATCAAAATGCATATTCCCCAAGACATAATCGCCTTTCTTCTTGATTACATTCGGCAGCAATATCTGCTCGGCACCCCTGCCCTGGTGCGCCGGAACGATGTACTTGTACCCTGTTATGCACTTGGCTACGTCCAGCAAGCGATAGAAGCTTCTGCTTCCAGCATACGATTCGTCCCCCATCATGAGAGCGGACCACTGCCTGTCGCTCATGGCTCCGGTGCCGCTGTCGGTAAGCAAATCAATGTAGACCTGATCCGCCCTAAGGGAAAACGGATTGTATCCGGCTTCCTTAAGCGCCTTTTCTCTTTCATCCCTTGGTATTAAATTGATAGGCTCCACCATTTTGATTTTATAGGGTTCAGCTTTTCTGACACTCATTTTTTGCGCCTCCTCATAATTTCTGTTCAAGTTAACAACTGTCTACACTTCCTTATTACCCAAAAAAAAAATAAAGCCACCAGTTTCGGCAGCATTATATAGAATATCATTTCCAATATTACAACTACTCTTTTTAACCTTCAACGAGCAATATCCCTGTGTTTTACAAGAACCTTGTCCCCTTTTTCCTTCATGTATTCGAAAAGTTCGTTCGCAACTGTTACGGATCGGTGTTTTCCGCCGGTACATCCAACGGCGATAATAAGGCGGTACTTGCCTTCCCTTATATAGTAAGGCATCAAAAAATCGACCATTTCTTTAAGTCTCTTTACAAATTCATTGCTTTCCGGCCACTGCATGACATAGTTTCTTACGCTTTCATCGTTTCCTGTGTGTTCCCTGAGGTCCTCTATGTAATGAGGATTGGGAAGAAAGCGCACGTCAAAAACCAGGTCTGCGTCTAGTGGTATTCCATTCTTATATCCAAATGACATTATATTTACCGTAATATTGCTGCCTTTTTCGCCCTTTGTGTACAGCGACTGCAGTATGTCCTTGAATTGGGATGGAATCATGTTTGTTGTATCTATAATGTGGTTGGCTTTTTCCCTCAGTTTTCCCAACCTTGCCCGTTCCTTTTCTATCCCTTCTTCAAGGCTCCCGTCCTGGCTTAGGGGATGCATTCGTCTGGTCTGTTTGAAACGCCTTATCAGTTCATTGTTGGACGCTTCCAGAAAAACAATTTCATATGGTATGCCTCTATTCTTCAAGCTCTCAATATTCTCGAAAAGATCGTCGAAAAAGCTTCCTCCCCTTATATCGGTTATAATCCCTACTTTGCTTACCTCTTTGTTCTCCACCAATACGTCTATGAATTTATTCATCAAAACCGGAGGCATATTGTCAACACAATAAAAGCCTATGTCCTCAAGGAAATTTGCCGCGTTGCTCTTGCCCGCACCTGACATTCCTGTTATTATTACCAGCTTCATTTTAAAGAGCCTCCTTGCCCAAACAAGTCATGTTGCATATGCGCTCAGCGTCTATGCCGGATTTCTCTATCCTGTCTATTGCTTCTGAAACAATTCCGACATCTTCCGGTCTGTGAGCATCGCTACCTACTATGAAATTCGCCCCAATTTCTCCAGCCAGGCTTATCTCTTCGGTGGTCAAGTGTCCGTGCTTGTTGTTTATTTCAAGAAGCACATCACTGTCTATGGCAGCCTTTATGACCTCGTCCATGAAAAGCGGACCTTTTGCGCCCGGATGCGTTACTGCAAGAAGATCATATCCTTGCATAGCCTTTATGAATGCTTTGGTGTTTATTATCCTGACTCTGCGCTCTATTGAATTGCTGTGTTCGCTAAGGTAATTGTAGAAATGTATTTTCGCCGAAGTCAGAATCGGCCTGTCCACAGTTCCAAAATGGTAACCAGCCATCAGATAATCCAGCGTCTGGATGATTTCATCATCAACATCCAAGGATCCGTCTGTCATAGAAATATTTGCCTCCAAACCCAGTTTTACTTCAATTTCCTTGTGAGCCGCATTAAGCATGTCGACATCTTGGCGCATCTTGAAAATATCATCCCTTTTCACACCAAATCCCTTGTGTCCGGGTCCGTGGTCTGAAATGCCTATAATTTTTATTTCTTTGCCTATCGCCGCCTTTATGTTTTCTTCAATTGTCCCTTTACCATGGCTGTATACAGTGTGGGTATGATAGTCGGAATCCATTCTCCAAACTCTAATATTCTCCAATGAATTTTACCTCCGTTTCAAGTATGACTCCGAATTTGTCGAATACGACTTTTCTTACGGTCTTTATCAAGGCAAGAACATCTTCCGCCGACGCATTCCCCGTATTTACTATGAAGCCCGAATGCTTGTTGGAAACCATAGCATCACCATGCCTAAGCCCTTTCAGTCCCGCATCCTGTATAAGCTTGCCTGCGTAATAGCCTTCAGGCCGCCTGAATGTGCTTCCCGCGCTCGGTACGGCAAGCGGCTGCTTTTCACTCCTTCTTTGGTTGAAACCATTCATTTTTTCCATTATTTTAGCCTGCCCCCCCCTTTGGAGAAGCATTTCAGCTTCAAGCACTATAAGATTCCGGCTCTGAACTACGCTATGCCTGTATCCAAATTCCATTGACTCTTTGCTTAAAACGATTATTTCACCACTTTCGTCTATAAGTGTCACTTTTTCAACTACGTCTTTAATTTCGCCTCCGTAGGCCCCTGCGTTCATAGCTACCGCTCCACCCAATGTTCCCGGAATTCCTCCCGCAAACTCTATTCCCTCAAGCGAATTTTTTGCTGCAAATTTGGACAATGTCGACAGCAAAACTCCGGCCTGGGCACGAACCCGCTCGCCATCAAGCTCGATATTGCTGAACTGGTCTGCTATTTTAACAACAATTCCCCTTATGCCTTTGTCCGAAACAAGAAGATTGCTTCCATTTCCCATTATGAAACACTCGACATCGAGTCTGTTCAGAAGTGTTATTATTCTTTCTATTTCGTCCATGCTTTTTGGTAAAACCAACAAATCCGCCGGTCCGCCAATTTTGAATGCCGTATGTTTTTTCATAGGCTCATCCAGAATAAGTCTGTCTGCCGGTACAATCTTTTTTATTTCTTCATAAATTCTCCTACTCTTCATTATTAGCTCCTGTTCCGTCAAGTACTTGGCATACACCATCCAACATGCATTTCAATCTGTTACGCAATTCTATGAATTCAGCACTTTCAGTCCTCATATCCCTGAAAACCCCGTTTGTCCTGATCTTTTCAACAACTTTTACCGGGGGCCCTTCAAGTATGTGTATTTCATCCCCCAGGCGCATAGCTTCCTCAACATCATGGGTCACGAAAACAACCGTCCGCTTATCTTTTTCCCATGCTTTAACAAATGTTTCCATGACAACTCTTTTTGTCCGTATGTCTAGTCCCTTGAAAGGCTCGTCCATCACAAGCACATCCGAAGGATATACAAAAGCCCTCGCAATTGCAACCCTTTGTTTCATTCCCCCACTTAACTCACCAGGATAATAGTCTTTGAATTCAAGCAGTTCAACCTGCCTCAGTTGTTCATTGGCCAGTTCCTGCATTTTCTCTTCGTCAAATTTTTTCTTTATCACGAATGCAATATTGTCATAAACAGTCTTCCATGGAAGCAATCTGTGCTCCTGAAAAATGAATGATTTTGAAAGGGCTTTAAAGTCGTTCACTTTTATTTTGTCGGGCTCTGCAAGATTTCCCATTACATTAAGCAACGTTGTCTTTCCGCACCCCGATGGTCCCAAGATTGAAACTATGCTCCCTTTTTTTATGTTTATTTCAAAATCCTTATATATAAGCAGGCTGTCGTATTCAAGCCCAAGCCCTTCTATTCTGTATATCATTCTATTGTTTTCCATTTCATCGTCCTTTTTTCCACTATTCTCAGCAAGTTGTCAAATATGAAGCTAAGTGCGACAGCAAGCAATGCCCATGCGAATACCCGGTCTATCTCAAGATATATCTTTGCTTCAATCAATCTTGTTCCTATAGAGTATTTTGGTTGGCTGAGTATTTCAGCCGCTATCACCGCTTTCCATCCTATCCCCATTGCAGTTGAAACTCCCGCTGTCAGGTAGGCGCTGATCGAAGGTAGGTATATTTCTCTCAGTATCCTGCTTTTCCCCACTTCATACACTTTTGCCATGTCAACAAGACTTTTATCGACTTGTATGATTCCCTGCACTGTGTTTGTATATATTATGGGAAATGAAATCAGAAAACTTATGAATACCGGAACAAAATCCGCAGTCATCCAAATAAGGGCAATAAGTATCAACACTACAACAGGAGTAGTTCTTATAAGCGACACATAAGGCCTTAGGAAAATCCTTCCGCCTTTTTTCAGCCCCGCGTAAATGCCGAGGGCGCCTCCTGAAAACAGTGAAAATAAAATGCCCAATAACCCTCTTTTTACCGTGCTCAAAACCGATATCCAGAAATATTTCTCCTGAACTATAAATCCAATGCCCTTGAACACGCTAAAAGGAGATGGAAAAATGATTTCCGAACTTATGAGTCCGGAAATCATTTGCCATATTCCCAACATGCATGCGATAGAAAGCCATATGATTTTCCTATTGTTTTTTATAATAGAATCCTTCATCCGGCACATTGCCTCCTATTTCCTGCGGTGAAAATTCAAAAAGAACTTTCAGGTAGTTGTCTATGGTTTCTTGCACATCATACGATTTTCCAAGACGGATGTTGCTTTGCGGTATGGCTTTCACAGCCATTGGCGCAGTCATCCCTATTTCATATTTTTCAACCAGGGTTCCAGCTTCCTCAGGATTTTTATTAACCCAAGCACACGATTCATCATAATTGTTTAAAAAGGACTCAACGACTTCGGGTCTTTCCTCAATCAAAGATTTCTTTGCCACCAAGCATCCCTGGGGAAATTCCATTCCCGCAGCATCCTGCCATGATTCTTGAAGATTTATTGCCACATTAAGATCTTTGTTTTTCATTTGAACCATTGTAACCATGGGCTCCGGCAAAAGACCGATTGTTTTTTTGCCAGCTATCATCATTTGTGACAACTCTATGTGACTCGCCATGTACTCTATCGTTACATCGTCCTCTGTAAGCCCATTTTCTGACATAAGGTATCTAAATATGACATCAGGCGACGAGCCCTTTGAAAATAATGTAACTGTCTTGCCTTTAAGGTCTTCCCATGAATCCACCATCTCGCCGTTTTCAAGTAGATAGAGCACTCCCCATGTATTTATACCCACGATTTGGTAGTCCACACCCTTGTTGTAAAGCTTTGCTGCAACATTGGTCGGCAAAACGGCAATGTCAGTTTGTCCTTTGAGAACTTTCGAAACGAGTATATCAGGTGTTCCTACTATTTCATAATCGCTGGTGACTTTTTCCCCTAAAACCGGATTTTCTTCCATTATTTTTACCATGCCTACTCCACTAGGCCCCTTTATGCTTCCCACTCTAAGGGTCATAGGCTGAAAAACCTCTTCTTCTTGCACTTCTTCTGCTTTCTCAACTGGTTTTTCCGCTGCGCATCCTTGAAGAATGAGCAAAACAACAATAACAACCCAAAATATTTTTTTCATTTTTACCCCTCCCTTTATATATACTTATTATACATTTTTTAAAATCGAATACAAAACGAAAAAAAGCGAACTCCGTAGAATCCGCTTTAAATCTTATTCAATTTAATATATCACTTCTTTATATTGTACTTTTCCCTGCCATTGTAATGTGTATGGAGAATTTCATGAGCTACATGGCTGTTTGGCTCTTCCAGGAATTCTTCATAGAGTCTTGTGATTGAAGGATTCTTGTGTGACTTCCTTATATCCAGAGATTCGTCTTCGCTGTAAAGAGCTTTTGCCCTTTCCATACGAATATCAATCCCTACTCTTTCAGTTGCTGATACATGAGGCTGTCCGCCTCCGTTTACGCAACCGCCGTCGCAACCCATTATTTCTATGAAGTGATAATCCGCCTCGCCGGCTTTTATCATTTCCATTATTTTTTTCGCTCCGGCAGCACTATGGGTAACAGCCGCCTTGACGGTAATGTCCCCAATTTGAACTTCAGCCTCACGTATTCTTTCTTCTCCGCGAACTGCTTTATATTCGACCGTCTCCAGGTCTTCGCCTGTCAAAACATCTGCAACGGTTCTGAGAGCCGCTTCCATGACGCCTCCAGTTGCTCCAAATATTACAGCCGCACCTGAGTAGTCACCAAAGTATTCGTCAAATTCGCCTTCGGGAAGCTCGTTGAATTCTACAGAAGCCTGTTTAATCATTTTCCCAAGCTCTCTTGTGGTTATTACAGTGTCGACGTCAAGATACCCGTCTCTTCCCATCTCCTCACGCTTGCACTCGTATTTTTTTGCTGTACAAGGCATCACTGACACAACATATATTTTTTTCGGGTCTATGTTGTTCATTTTCGCGTAATGAGTCTTCATTACTGCCCCAAACATCTGGTGGGGCGACTTGCAGCTTGAAAGATGGTCAAGCAAATCAGGGTAATTCAATTCTGCAAAGTTTATCCAACCAGGAGAACACGAAGTAATCATGGGAAGAACTCCGCCGTTTTTGATTCTTCCTAGAAGCTCTGTGCCTTCCTCGAGTATTGTAAGGTCGGCTGCGAAGTTTGTGTCAAACACCTTGTCAAAGCCCATCATGTGAAGAGCCGTTGCCATTTTGCCTGTTACATTTGTTCCAATCGGATTGTCAAAAAGCTCTCCGAGTGCTGCTCTAACTGCCGGAGCCGATTGAACTATTACATGAAGATCGGGGTCGTCAATAGCTTCCCAAACTTCATCAATGTTGGATTTTTCCCTAAGTGCTGCAACCGGGCATGCGTTTACGCATTGGCCGCAGTATATGCACGGCATTTCAGTCATGCTTGAATTGAAAGCAGGGCTTACCTCTGTATTGAAGCCTCTGTTTGTAAATTCGAGAATTCCAATTTCCTGAACATTTTTGCAAGTTGCAATACACCTTCCGCAAAGTATGCATTTGCTTGTGTCCCTTACGATTGAAGGGGAAAATTCGTCTATTGTGGGAGTTCTTTTTATCCCTTCATATGAAACTTCCTTGATTCCAAGCTCCTCTGTCAACTTCTGAAGCTCACATGATCCGTTTCTTTCGCAAACAAGACACTCTCTGTTATGGTTTGCAAGAATAAGCTCGACAACCATTTTTCTGGCGTCTCTGACCCTCTTCGTATTTGTCTTCACTACCATTCCTTCTGCAACCGGCGTTGTACATGCAGTCAGAAGAGCTCTCGCTTTTTCAACTTCCACAACGCAAACCCTGCAGGCGCCAATTTCGTTTACGCCTTCCAGGTAGCAAAGGGTTGGAATATGGACTCCAATCTCTCTGGCTGCTTTAAGAATAGTATAGCCTTTCGGTGCTTGCACCTCGATACCATTTATAGTTAAAGTAACTTTTTCCACCATTTACACCTCTCTTTTAGTTTATGATTTTCCGAAGGTTATTTCTTGACTATAGCATTTACGGGACAAGCATCCATGCAGGCTCCGCATTTGATACACTTTTCAGCGTCTATTACATGAAGTTTCTTGACCTCGCCACTTATACAATCTACCGGGCAGTTTCTTGCACACTTGGTACATCCTATACAAGCATCTGTAATGCTGTAAGTCAGAAGATTTTTGCAAACTCCTGCCGGACACTTCTTGTCCTCGATATGGGCTTCGTACTCGTCCCTGAAATATCTGATGGTAGAGATTACTGGATTTGGAGCAGTTTGTCCCAAGCCGCAAAGAGCCGAATCTTTGATGGTGTATGCAAGCTTTTCGAGTTTATCGATATCGCCTTCTTCACCGCGTCCGCTTGTTATTTTTTCAAGCATTTCAAGCATTCTCTTTGTTCCTTCGCGACAAGGAGTGCATTTTCCACAGGACTCGTCGACTGTAAAATCAAGGAAGAATCGCGCGATATCAACCATGCAGTTGTCTTCATCCATAACGATCATTCCACCTGAACCCATCATTGATCCAAGAGCTATCAAATTGTCATAATCTATTGGCTGATCAAGGTGTTCATATGTTATGCAGCCACCTGAAGGTCCACCCGTCTGAACAGCTTTAAATTTCTTGCCGTTTGGAATTCCTCCGCCAATGTCGTATATTACCTCTCTAAGGGTAGTTCCCATTGGAATTTCAATAAGTCCGGTGTTGTTTATTTTTCCACCCAATGCGAAAACTTTGGTTCCTTTTGATTTTTCGGTTCCGATTGAAGAAAACCAATCGGCGCCTTTTAGTACTATTTGCGGTATGTTGGCCAATGTCTCAACATTGTTTATGATCGTCGGTTTCTGCCACAAACCTTTGTTAGCTGGGAATGGCGGTTTTGGTCTTGGCATTCCCCTGTATCCTTCAATCGACTGAAGAAGGGCCGTCTCTTCACCGCAAACAAAAGCTCCGGCTCCAAGACGTATTTCCAAGTCAAAGTCGAATCCGGTCCCGAAAATGTCTTTCCCTAGAAGCCCGTTTTCTTTGGCTTGGCTTATTGCTATTTCAAGCCGTTGAACAGCAATCGGATATTCAGCCCTTACATATACGTAACCTTGTGTAGCCCCTATTGCATATCCTGCTATTGCCATCGCTTCTATTATTGCATGCGGGTCGCCTTCCAATACGCTCCTGTCCATGAATGCGCCCGGGTCTCCCTCGTCGGCGTTACAAATCATGTATTTCTGGTCATTTTTAGCGCCTGCAGCAAAGCTCCACTTGACTCCTGTTGGGAATCCGCCGCCACCACGACCTCTTAGGCCTGACTGCTTGATGAGGTTTATTACATCTGCAGAAGACATTTCAGTCAAGACTTTTCCTAGCGCCGCATATCCATCCATTGCAATATACTCTTCTATGTTCTCTGGATCTATAACTCCGCAATTCCTTAGCGCTACACGCATTTGTTTTTGGTAAAAATCCACTTCATTTATGGATTTTACCTGGTCGCTTGCTTCCTCAAGTGATTCATAATAAAGAAGATCTTTTACTATCCTGCCCTTTAACAAGTGCTCTTCTGTAATAGTTTTTGCATCTTCCGGTTTAACATGTGCGTAGAATGAACCTTCCGGATAAACAACAACAACAGGACCCACTTCGCATAGTCCGAAGCAACCCGTTCTGATTACTTTTACTTCTTTTTCCAATCCGTTTTTCTTGATTTCCTCGTAAAAACGTTCTTCCACCAGGTCCGATCCGGAAGAAGTACAACCCGTTCCACCGCAAATCAATACATGCGATCTATACAATTCCATTTCCTTACCTCCCAATATCGTAAATTTTTGTCCGGTTTTATGCGTTGGCTCCGATTGTATACTCACTAACCACTTTACCGTTTACAATATGGTCAGCAATAACCTTGCGAGCTTTTTCCGGTGTCATTTCAACGTATGTAACCTTTTCCCCATTTTCTTCAAATATTTCCACTATCGGCTCAAGCCTGCAAACTCCTATGCACCCGGTTTGAACCACTTCAACATCACTAAGATTTCTCTTCTTGACTTCTTCAACCAAAGAAAGCAGAACAGGTCTTGCTCCGGCTGCTATTCCGCACGTTGCCATGCCGACTACAATCCTTGTTCCTTTTTTTCCTCTAAGATCGATTTTTCCTTTTGCTTCATCTCTGATCTTTGCCAATTCAGCTAAAGTTTTCATTTTTTTCCTCCTAATAAAAGCGGCTTTATTTGTATTGTTCCAAAATGCCGGTAATTTGCGCCGGCTCCAATCTTCCATAAACTTTTTCATTGATGACCATTACTGGAGCCAAACCACAGCATCCCAGGCATCTTGTAGCTTCAAGCGTAAACTTGCCGTCCTTGGATGTTTCTCCCACCTTGATTCCTAGTTCCGTTTCAAGGCGGTCAAGAATATTCTGCGCGCCTTTTACATAACAGGCAGTTCCCAGACACAATCCGACTACAAACTCACCCTTTGGAACAAGGGAAAACTGTGAATAAAATGTCACAACTCCGTAGATTTCCGCAAGCGATATGTCAAGCTTTTCGGAAATGACCTTTTGCACTTCGATAGGAAGCGCTCCAAAAATATTTTGCGCTTCATGCAAAATAGGCATCAAGGCACCTTTTCGATCTTTGTTCTCTTCGATTACTTGGTCCAATTTGGCAAAATTCTTTTCGTTCAAAATTTCTTTCATGACTTGGTTTTCCATTTTACCTCCCCTTTTCTCACATATATATTTACTAATTGCAAATTAATAAATACACATTTAGTCTTGGCTGGCGGGATTTTGTCTAAGTTTTCACATTTATTTGTTATAAATTAAACAATCCCTATTGAGATAATATCATCTACAGCTTGTATTTACAATGTATTTAACCCCTACTGCTATTGAACTTTGATGGTGTTTGATGATAAAATACACTAAAAGCATTGCATTTTCCTGTTAAATATAAAACATACGAATAAGTTTGCGGTTTATGCATTTCACTTATGGGGGCTGATGATAATGAAAAGACTCAATCTGGATGAATTCAATGTTCTGGAACAAAAAGAAAGAGAAAACACATATCTTTTTGTTGTCGAGAAAAAACACACTCCCACTCTATGCCCCCACTGCATGTCTAATGAAGGTTCAATTGTAAAGCACGGAAAACGCGAAAGATATGTAAGGGACATCTCAATAGACGGACATCCGGTAGATTTGCTTATTCTTCACGGCCGATACAGATGTAAATACTGTGGTAAAACCTTTTATGAAACAATTGAATGCACCGACGGATTTTCAAGAATAACAAACCGTTTCAAGAATATCATCACGAATGAATGTTTCAGAAAGCCTTTTCTGCAGGTTGCCAAGGATTGCGATGTTTCACACACGACTGTAATGCGCGTATTTGATGAATCCATGCATTCACTTGATTTAAACAGAAAGATATATGCCCCAGAAATTCTTACCATCAACAGGCTTTTTTTAAACAAGGAGTTAATTACGCTTTTCTGCGATCCGGAAAATGAACTTCTGCTTGACATAAACAGGGATATTAGCGATTCCAGCAATACATCATTTCTGGACATAATGGATCCTGACTTCAGAAATATAATAATTGCAGATCCTGTTTATATGCAAAGCAAATTTCTTCACGACCGCTACCCGTATGCCACTTTTGTTTTGGACCGCTTTCAGGTCGAAAAATTCATAAACAGAATATTCAAGTGCAATATAAGGAAAACGCTTTGGTTTAAGAAAACAAACAACATAAATCTCTTAAACGAATTGCAATATGACTTTATAAACAATCTACCTTTAGAAAACACAAAGTTCGAGCATGCATTTTTCAGACTTGGAAGTTCTCCCCTTTTTCAATCCTACAAGATGCTCATGGAACTTAAACAGGTTTATGAATCAGACAACCGCAAAGATGCTGAAATCAAATACACGGAATGGAAAGAAAAGGCAATCGCCCATATGAATCCTTTTTACGGACGTATGGCTAATGTAATGGACAAATTGAAAATGGAATTTCTAAATTATTTCAACTATCCGTATTCACATAAATCCATCCAAAATATAAGCAACCTGCCCCATATTATTGAAAGCCAGACTTACACCACTTCTTTTGAAGCTACTCGGGGAAGGATACTTTTCGGAAATTCCAGTATTCAAAATGAAGAAAAAGAAATCCGTCACATCAATCTGAAACGCCCGGCAGCAAACCCAAAATGCTCGATTCTGCTACGAAAAAAGACATTAGGGGTTCACATTCCCTCCCTATTAAATGAAATAAAACAAGGACACTTCTAGGGTACATGAACCTGAAGTGTCCTTATTTATTGAAATAATCGACTATCGCTTGGGCCGTTCTTCTGTCTATTTCCTTTAAAGCTAACAGGCTTTCAACGTCTGCCTCCATAATTGCATCAATGGTTCCGAACGCCTTAAAAAGGGCATTTTTTCTTTTTTCTCCAACACCTTTTATTTCATCAAGAACGGATTTTCTGAGGGCCTGCCCTCTTAATTTTTTATGATATTCAATAGCGAACCTGTGTGTCTCGTCCTGAATTCGCGATATGAACTTTAGAAGCTCCCTGTCCCCTTTTATTTCTATTGTTTTGTCCTTGAAAACCAAACTATCTGTTTTATGTTTTGCATTTTTTTTCATACCTGCGACCGGAATATCCAATTCCAAAGCCTCAAGCACTTTTTCCACTGCATGCACATGTCCCAAGCCTCCGTCTATCAAAAGAATGTCCGGAAATTTTGAAAATTTGCCACCAAGTTGCAATTCTCCTTTTTCAATTGCGTATCTTTCATTCAATCCTTTTTTAAATCGTCTGTAAAGTATTTCCTGCATACTTTTATAATCGTCCGCCCTGTCAACTGTCCTGATGCGAAAACGCCTGTAGGCACGCTTTGCCGGCTCGGACCCCTCGAATACAACCATGGATCCTACTGAATACACTCCGGATATATTTGAAATATCGTATGATTCAATGCGTTCAATTTCCCCTTCCATTTCCAATGTCTTTTGAAACTTCTGGGCTATTCGTTTTCTTTTGCCCTCTTTTTCTTTTTCATTCTCAGCCTGTTTTAGCAATATTTCAATCGCATTTTTTTCAGCCATCTTAAGAAGTTTTGCTTTTTCTCCACGCTTAGGACAAAGTAGTGACGTTTTGCCTCCCCTTTTCTCCGAAAGCCACTTTTCGAGCAATTGCCTGTCACTGGGTATTTCTGTCGCCAAAATCTCCTTGGGTATATAAGATAAACCGGCATAATATTGCGAAATGAACATGTCAAGAATCTCTCCATTGTCATTAATTAACAAATCTTCAATGATGTAGTTGTCTTTTCCCACCAACCTTCCTTCCCGTATATGGAAAATCATGAAGGATACCTTTTCTTCCTGCCTTGCCACAGCTATATAATCCTGATCCAGCGCTTTCTCAAAAATAACCTTCTGGTTTTCGTGAATATAATTCACCGCTTTTATTTGGTCTCTCTTTTGGGCGGCTTTTTCAAATTCCATATTTTCGGCATATTCGGCCATTTTCAATTTCAATTCCTTGAGAAGGTCTTCCGATTTGCCTTCGATTATTGCTATTATACTCTTGATCAGATCATTATATACTTCTATATCGACATTTTTGCGGCATGGGCCCGTACATCTGTTTATATGGTAGTTCAAACAAGGCCTCCGCACTTCCTTACCGAATTTTTTCGAGCACTTTTTTATTGGAAAGCTATCATTTATCAAGTTGACCATAAGATTAACATGGCCTGTACTGGGATATGGACCAAAATATCTGGCTCCGTCTTTTTTTACATTCCTTGTTTTTATCACTCTTGGATATTCCTCATTAACAGTCACCTTTATATAAGGATACGACTTGTCGTCTCTCAACATTATATTGTAGGGGGGTTTTTCCTCCTTGATAAGGTTGAGTTCTAGAATAAGCGCCTCTACTTCACTGTCGGTTATAATATAGTCTATTTCGCTGACGTGGTCCATCATGGCTCTTACCTTGGGCTCAAGGATGCGACCTCCGTTGACATATTGTTTTAGGCGCTTTTTGAGCAACTTGGCTTTTCCTACATATATGATCCTTCCATTTGAATTTTTCATCAAGTATACTCCAGGCTCAAGTGGAGCTTTGTTTACAATTGTTTTCAACTTTTCCACATTAATCACCACTTTGCTTTCAATTAATTCATGAATGTGTTAAAATTATCTAAACTACTATTGCTTAGGAGAGTGACTTAGCTTATGACCAGCGACAAACCCCCTTTACCGAGGCTCAAGGCCTTTGGGGCCAGCATTACAGTATTGCTAATCGTTTATTTAATACAATTGATTACATCAAAGCTTCTAATGGGAGGGAATAGTCTTCTTATGCACTTCGTTTCCTTGCTTCTATAGAATTCCAATCGCTCCAGAACCCCTTTGCGGGTTCTTTTTATTTGCCCGCAAGAACTTTCTTCAAATACTGTCCTGTGTAAGAATGTTGGCAGTTGGCAATCTCTTCGGGTGTTCCACTCGCTATGACTTTTCCACCCCTGTATCCGCCCTCAGGGCCAAGGTCTATTATATAGTCAGCAGATTTTATTATATCGAAATTATGTTCAATGATTATGACCGTGTTCCCAGACTTGACCAATCGTTCTATGACACTTATCAATTTATGGACATCCGCCATGTGCAAGCCGGTAGTGGGCTCATCCAATATATAGAGCGTTCTTCCTGTGCTGCGCTTGCTCAGTTCCGATGCAAGCTTGATTCTTTGAGCCTCTCCACCCGAGAGTTGGGTAGAAGGTTGTCCGAGCCTTATATAGCCAAGCCCCACATCATTCAATGTTTTCAGTTTCCTTTGTATCTTGGGTATGTTCTCGAAAAAATCAAGAGACTCTTCAACCGTCATATCCAAAACTTCAGATATGGTCTTGCCCTTGTATTTGATTTCCAGTGTTTCCCTGTTGTATCTCTTACCCTTGCAAACATCGCATTCTACGTATACATCAGGAAGAAAGTGCATTTCTATCTTTATTATGCCGTCGCCCTTGCACGCTTCACACCTGCCGCCTTTAACATTGAAACTGAATCTGCCTTTTTTGTATCCCCTCATCTTTGATTCTGGCAAACGGGCAAATATGTCGCGTATGGGATCGAATACGCCTGTGTAAGTAGCCGGATTCGACCTCGGCGTCCTACCTATTGGCGATTGGTCTATATCTATTACTTTGTCAACAAACTCAAGCCCCGATATTCCTTCGTGTTTTCCAGGCTTCTTTTTTGCTCTGTGTATCTTTGCCGCCGCACTCTTGTAGAGTATTTCGTTGATTAGACTGCTTTTCCCGGAGCCTGAAACACCTGTTACGCATGTAAATACTTTTAATGGAAATTTCACATCAATGTTTTTCAGATTGTTTTCTTGTGCGCCCTTGATTTCTATGAATTGCCCGTCTGCAGGGCGTCTTTTTTGTGGAATTTCGATTTTCCTGACTCCACTTAAATATTGACCCGTTATTGAATCCACATTATTTATTATCTCTTCAGGTGTTCCCTTAGCCATGATGTATCCGCCATGCTCTCCAGCTCCCGGACCTATGTCTATCACGTGATCGGCGAACCTTATTGTTTCCTCATCATGTTCTACTACAATAAGAGTGTTTCCTATATCTGTCAAGTCCCTGAGTGTCTTTAGAAGCATACCATTGTCTTTCTGGTGCAGCCCTATGCTCGGTTCGTCCAAGATATAAAGAACTCCAACCAAGCCGGAGCCTATCTGTGTAGCCAGGCGTATCCTTTGGGATTCCCCTCCTGAAAGCGTGCCGGCTGCCCTTGATAGAGTGAGATAGTCAAGTCCCACATTTTCCAAAAACTCAAGCCGGTCAAGAATTTCCTTCAATATTTGCTCTGCTATTTTGCCTTTCTTTTGATCAAGCTTTAATCCTTTGAAAAAATCCACTGCCTCCCTTATTGAAAAGCGTGTGACTTCGGAAATGTTAAAAGCTCCTACAGAAACTGAAAGCGACTCTTTTTTCAATCTCTCTCCATTACACATGTCGCACTTTATCATGCTCATGTATTGCTCTATTTTTTTACGCATATAATCCGAGTTTGTTTCCCTGTATCTCCTTTCGAGATTTTTCACCATACCCTCGAAAGGAGCCCTGTATTTCCGGAATCCTCCGTATCGACTTTCGTATGTGAATTCGATGTTACGCGTCCCGCTTCCATAAAGCAATTCTTTCACAAATTTGTCGGGTAATTTGAAAAAAGGCGTTTCAATATCTGCTGAGTGGTCTCTTGCAAGACTTTCTACCATTTGAACATAATATGTGCCTTCCCCGCTTGTTGAAATAGGATCAACTGCGCCTTCTTTAATCGAAAGCTTTTTATTTGGGACCACCAGGTCCGGATCCACCTTCAATTCATACCCTATTCCTTTACATTTGGGACAAGCCCCATAAGGACTGTTGAAGGAAAACATCCTCGGCTCCATCTCTGCAATACCCTGTCCATGTTCCGGGCACGAAAATTTAGTGTTGAATATCATGTCATCGCCATTTAAGAGATTGACTGCTACTATTCCATCTGTAAAGCTCAACGCAGTTTCCAATGAATCACTTAGTCTTGATTCAATTCCCTCCCTTATTACCAAACGATCGATTATTATATCTATAGAATGTTTTTTGTTCTTGTCCAACTTTATTTCCTCGGAAATTTCAAATATTTCTCCGTCTATCCTTATTCGCACGAAACCTTCTTTTTTTATTTTCTCGATTTCTCTTTTGTGCTCTCCCTTTTTTCCCCTTACAAGAGGTGAAAGTACCTGTATTTTGGTATCTTCATCGAGCAACATTATCTTGTCTACTATCTGATCAACAGTTTGTTGGGAAATCTCTATTCCACATACAGGGCAATGCGGTATCCCTATTCTGGCATACAACAATCTCAAATAATCGTATATTTCTGTAACCGTCCCGACGGTGGACCTTGGATTTCTTGAAGTTGTCTTCTGATCTATTGATATGGCCGGAGACAGTCCTTCGATATACTCTACATCAGGCTTTTCCATTTGTCCAAGAAACTGCCTTGCGTAAGCGGAAAGACTCTCTACATACCGCCTCTGACCTTCTGCATATATTGTGTCGAATGCAAGAGAAGATTTGCCTGAGCCACTTAAGCCGGTTATTACCACCAGCTTGTCCCTGGGTATTTTTACGTCTATATTTTTAAGATTGTGTTCTTTTGCGCCTTTTATTTCTATATATTCCTTTGACATTGACATACCCCTATTTCTTCAATTTCTTTTCAATTTCAACAAGACGATCCCTTATCTCTGCAGCCCTTTCAAATTCAAGAGATTTGGCGGCTGTTTCCATTTCTTTTTTAAGATGATTTATCACGGAATTCAACTCATCATTACTTATTTTAGCCTCAATTTCAAATACTGCTTCCTGATCCGCCGCTTTGGTGGCTCCAATCAAATCTCGCACATTCTTTCTGACGGTGATTGGCGTTATTCCGTGCTTTTCGTTATAAGCTGACTGCATTTTTCTCCTTTTTTTCGTTTCTTTGATTGCTAAATCCATAGACCTTGTTATTCTGTCTGCATACATTATTACACAACCCTCAACATTCCTTGAAGCTCTTCCAATTGTCTGTATCAGTGATGTCTCAGACCTTAAGAAGCCTTCCTTGTCAGCATCTAAAATAGCTACAAGCGTGACCTCAGGAAGGTCGAGTCCCTCCCTGAGAAGGTTTATTCCCACAAGAACATCAAAACTGCCGATTCTCAATTCCCGTATTATTTCCATTCTTTCGAGAGTATCTATATCCGAATGCATGTACTTTACCCTTATTCCTGTTTCTGCAAGATATTCAGTAAGTCTCTCGGCCATTTTCTTTGTAAGCGTGGTCACAAGGCTTCTTTGTTTTTTTTCCACTCTTTTATTTATTTCGCTAATCAAATCGTCAATTTGGCCTTCCACAGGCCTCACGCTTATTTCCGGATCCAGAAGACCTGTAGGCCTTATTATCTGATCTACTATTATGTGGCTTTTATCCCTTTCGTAGGGCCCGGGCGTTGCGCTTACGCAAATAATCTGCTTAGCCAATTTTTCAAATTCACCAAAATCAAGCGGTCTGTTGTCTAGGGCTGAAGGCAAACGAAAACCGTAATCTACAAGATTCTGCTTTCTTGAACGGTCACCTGCATACATTGCCCTTATCTGCGGCAACGTGACATGCGATTCATCCACAACAACTAACATGTCGTCGGGAAAATAATCCATCAGGGTGTAGGGCCTCTCCCCTTCACCCCTGCCCGAAAGGTGTCTGGAATAATTTTCTATGCCGTTGCAAAATCCTATTTCCCTCAGCATTTCCATATCATACATGGTTTTTTGGCGAATTCTTTGCGCCTCTACGAATTTTTCCCTGCTGGTAAAATATTCATGCCTCTGTTCCAATTCGGCTTCTATTTTTATAATCGCCTTTTCTATTTTATCTCTGCTCGTCACGTGGTGAGAAGCGGGAAACACTGCTGCATGCTCGCGAATGCCCAAAACTTCCCCAGTCAAAGCGCTTACTTCTGTTATTCTATCGATTTCATCACCGAAAAGTTCTATCCTTATTGCGTTCTCACCCGATGAAGCCGGAAAAATTTCTATTGTGTCTCCCCTTACTCTGAATGTATTCCTTTCGAAACTTATGTCATTTCTCTCGTATTGTATATCAACAAGTTTCCTGACAATTTCGTCCCGACCCTTCATCATTCCCGGCCTTACCGACAGCACCATATTATTATAGTCAATCGGATCCCCGAGTCCGTATATGCAGGAAACGCTAGCGACTATTATCACATCACGCCTCTCTGAAAGCGAGGCTGTAGCGGAATGCCTCAGCTTGTCTATTTCATCATTTATATCAGCGTCTTTTTCTATATATGTGTCGCTGTGGGCAACATAGGCTTCGGGCTGATAGTAGTCGTAATAACTCACGAAAAACTCAACCGCGTTTTCTGGAAAGAATTCCTTAAACTCGCTGCATAACTGCGCAGCCAATGTCTTGTTGTGAGCAATTACCAGTGTGGGCCTTTGTATTTCTTCTATTACATTTGCTATTGTGTATGTTTTTCCCGAACCGGTGACACCGAGAAGGGTCCTGTACTTTTCTTTTGATGAAAGGCTTTTGACAAGCCCATTTATAGCCCTTGGCTGGTCTCCCTTGGGATAATAGTCTGATATTATTTTGAATCGGCTCATTCAAGCACCCCCTATAGAGAAAGGGCAGAAAATGTCTCAGTCATCAGGACACCTCCTGCCGCAATATCTTCATAATGATTAGATTTCCAATTTTCTGGCCTTCAGGCGCTTGTTTACGAAGCGATTGAAAAATTCTATTATCACAGCCGCGAAAGGCGCCCCAAGGAGCATTCCCAAAACGCCAAACAACTTTCCTCCGACAATAATCGCTAAAATTATCCAAAATGGCTTTAATCCAACCTTTTCGCCAAGTATTTTGGGACCCAGATAAAGCCCGTCAAACTGTTGGAGCACCAATATGAATATCAAAACCCACAATGCCCGCAAAGGACTGTCAAACAGAGTTATAAGTACAGCCGGTATTGCTCCAAAGAAAGGTCCGAAGTAGGGAATCATATTTGTTAGTCCTATGATTATGCTTAGAAGAAGGGCAAACTCGATTTTCATAACTGAAAGCCCTATAAGGCAAATTGCGCCTATTATAATTGAGTCAAGCAATTTTCCGTTTATATATCTACCAAATATGCTGTTAACGGTATTCCCGAATTCAACAAATTCATCCGCCATATTTTTCTTTAAAACCGCATAGGCTATTTTTTTTGTTCCTCTTACAAAACTCTCCTTGTCAAGCAGCATATATACCGAAACAATAAGACCCATAAGAAAACTCAGCAAGGCTGATGTGACACTCAAAGCCTTTGAAACAGCAGCTATCGTAAATGCCGTTCCATTTTCCAGATTGAATGTTCCATTTATCTGATCTAGTATGGCATTGAGGTTGTCTTCGAGATAGGAATCCACATTGTACTTTTTCAATATTCCGAAGCTTTGTATTTTTTCCCTCAAATAATTTTCAGTGGCTTTTATATAATCGGGTATTTTTTCGATTATTTCCCCCACACTGTTCATTATTTTAGGTGTTACAAATGTCAGTATGACAATTACTATTCCTATAATCAAAGTATATATTAGAAGTATAGCAAAACCGCGGCTCAAAGATGTTCCTTTTTCCAACCTTACCATGAGCGGATTTATTAGATAAGCAAAAGCAAAAGCCCAAATGAATGGAGCTATCATTGAAATTATGAAATCGGCACCTTTTACCAGTATTTCAGAATTATTCACTATCTTGTACATTATGAATGAAATAAGTAAAACCGGCAAAAGATTCAAATACCTTATTTTTTTATTGTTCGACATGTAATCCCCCTTGATCGTCAATATTTTGATTATAACATATTCACAATGGTCAATGTCTTTTTAAATATCTCAAAAGCCTTTTGAATTTGCTGCTTTCCTTGGCATTGAATCTGTAAACTGTTTTCGGTCGCCTTTCAACATAGATGCAGTCAAGGCTTTCTATTCCGCTCTCGTAATTGGTGTATTCCTTTATATCAATACTTCCATCAGGATGCATAACTTCTATCCATATCACCGGCAATTTCTTCTGAAGAAGCAAATGGATGTCTTCGTCTTCCACAAGTTGAATATTGTTTATTTTGATTATCCTGTCGCCGGGACTGAGACCCATAGCATGTCCTGGTCCGTCTTTTTTAACCCAAAGAACCATGTTTCCGGCATCTCCAGCTTCAAACAAGTGCTTTCTTGCCTTTTCTTCCCTTTGGCTGTATAAAATCAAGCCCTCATGAGCAAGCGGCGCAAATATTGCCGCCACGAACTTGAAAGCGTAAATTTTTGTGGAAAGCAGTGAAAGGATAAGGAGGGCAACGCTGTAAAGAGCCAAACGCCCTGCCGCTATTTTTGTTTTTTCCCCGGGCATTCTCGAGAGCGTCATATCTCCATAACCTAAAACAGCTACCAATCCTGTAAGCTGAAGCGTTACGGATTGAATGCTCTGCCCTCCAGGAATGAATGCCGGCCACCATGTAGGCAATGCCCCTGTATTTAAAGGAACATCCCTTCCCATAACAGCCACAATCACAATCAAAGGGATAGGCCAAAATTTTTGCAGATAGAAACCGCCACAAATGCTATTGTCTTCCGCTCTGCTTATAATGGGCGTTGGAAAGCTATTTCCGTCTATATAAATCAGTATGCTCTCTATCATATGCAAAACAGCCACTACCGCCATCATGCTTGAAACATTGATTTCCGGCCAAGCTGTCAACAAACTCAATAAGGAAATTATTCCTCCGGCATATGAAAAACATATATAGCGGGAACGTACCATCATCAAAAAAATAGCCAATGGAAGCAAATAGGAAAAATCACCTATGGATATTGTGATTCCCAATGCAGTCATCAAGGCAGTCCCCAGGTAGCCTCCCGCAATTCCAAAAACAAGGGAGTAGGCCGTTTTTTTCTTTATGGGTGTAACAGCTTTACCATAGAGCGATGTTTCCATCCTCTCAAGCTTTCTGTATTGAAAATAAACAAGAAGTATCACTATTAAAAAAATCGGTTCCATGAACACGTCCGTCAGTGACGAAACTGTAACTTTTAAAATTCCATACAAGTCGTACACAAATCCAGCCCTCCACACTTCTATAAAATACCCGGCGTAAAAGCCGGCATAAGCTCTCTTTCAAGCAAGAGTTTTCTATTTTTTTACAGCCTCAAGAATAACTTCAAGAGCTTTTTCAAGCTGTTCATCTATTACATTCCCCTCATCGTCATAAGACAATTCCTCTGGCAAAGAAACCATTATGTCGGGCTCTATTCCTGTTTCGTGTATATTTCGTCCGCTTGGCGTTTTGTATCTGGCAATAGTGAGTTTTACAGCTGAACCGTCATTTAGAGGATCCAGTACCTGCACCAGCCCTTTTCCGAATGTTGTTTGACCCACTATTGTTCCTGACCCGCTATCCTGAACTGCTCCTATCAATATTTCTGACGCGCTTGCGCTGTTTTCATTAGCAAGCACCACGAGTGGAATATTCAATTTAGTCTCTTCGTCGGAAGTCTCGATTTCGATTTTTCCATCTCCGTAATCGATTGCAACAATAGTTTGACCGCCCAATATTTCATCAGCGATCTTTATGCACTCGTCTACTTCCCCTCCGGGATTGTTCCTCAGGTCGAGTATCAGTCCATCTACACCTTTACTTTTAAGGCCTCCCAACTTCTCCTTGAATTCCGAATACGATTTCGAATCGAACATTGTGAGTCTGAGATAACCTATGTTTCCATCCAAAATTTCAGACTTTGCAACCTTTAATATTATTTCTTCCCTTATGATTTCTATGGTAAAAGGGTTTTCATTTCCTTCTCTTTCTATCCCAAGGACAACTTTTTCTCCGGGTTGACCTTTTATTCTGCTTACAGCATCGTCTATTTCATCGGCAAAAACAGCAATTCCGTCTACGGAAACAATGCTGTCTCCGGGCAAAATGCCCGAACGTTCGCCAGGAGTGTCCTCTATTGGCGATATAACCTTTATCCTGCCGTCTTCCCCCGGTGTTACCACAACACCTATTCCTCCATAGCTGCCTTTGTTTATTTCCTTTATATGTTCATATTCTTCCGATGTGTAATATAGCGAATATGGGTCATCCAATGCATCCAAAACACCTTTGTATGCACCTTCAAGCAGTAATTGCCTATCGTTTTCTTTATAGTATTCCATTTCCGCCATATCAATTATATATTCGAGTTTTGAATACTTTTTCTGGATGTCCCTGTAAGCCTTCAAATCTTCCGCAGGCAAAATTACTCGGGTGCCGAATCTTATTCCAAGTAAATTATCCAATGCAAGTGTCCCCAAAACTGAAATTACCACTGTTATGAATATAATAAAAATTAACTTCTTTTTCTTCATCTATACATCCTTTCAATCAGTTTCCTTTTACCCAAGGAATCGGATTGACATATTTACCGTTTTCCCTGACTTCAAAGTGGAGATGCGGTCCTGTAGACAATCCTGTGCTTCCCGACTTTGAAATGGATTGTCCTTTGTCCACTTTATCGCCTTCCCTTACAAGCAATGTGTTGTTGTGGGCATACAATGTGACTATACCGCCTCCATGGTCAATCATTACAATTTTCCCATAGCCTCCATTGTATCCTGACGCAATCACCGTTCCGCTTTGTGCTGCCACAATTGTCGAATTCGCAGGCACTCCTATATCAATTCCCGTATGGAGTTTCCTTGTTTTTAGTATGGGATGAATCCTGTATCCGAATGGCGAAGTTATGCGAGTGTATCCGGGAGCCGGCCATGTCATTATTCCGCCTACATAAGCAGCATCCGATTGCTTTCTTCTTATTTCATCTTCTATTTTTTTTGCCAAATCTATTAATTCGTTTTCTGATTTTTCAAGTTCAGCAGTATTTTTAACCAAAGCCTCTTTGTCTCTTTCAAGTTTTCCCCTGTTGACCTGCAGACTTTTGGCTTTCGATTTTTTTTCTTCTTTCGAATTCACAAGCCTTAGCCTGTTTGCTTCAAGTTCCTGTTTCCTTATGAAAATAAGTTCCTTTTGTTCTTCCATGTATTTAAGCAAATTTACATCATGCGTGAAAATTTTTTTAACCATATCCAGTCGTGTAATCAAATCGCTGAAATTCTCAGATGCAAGCAAAACCTCGATATAACCGATTTCTTTGTTTTTGTACATTACCCTCAGCCTGGAATTCATCACTTCCGTCTTTCCTTCTATGTTGCTTTCCGCTTCTGCAAGCTCCTCTTCCTTCTGCTTGATATCTTTAAGGGTATTCTCCATGTCCTGGTCCAGCAATCTCATGGCTTCTTCTATCAGTCCAATGGATTTGTCCAAATCCCCGATTCTTTCTGCCAAGCCCTTGTTTTTGACAGTATTTTCATCTATTTTGGCCTGTATGCTTTCAATTTGCTTGTTGACGTCACTTAGTTTTGCATTGTCGTCACTTATGCTGTCAGCAAAAGCTTGCAGGCAAAACGCGAAAACCATTATAAACACCACAAACCATAAAACTTTTTTGCCTTTCATTCCGACACCTCCCGATTATACCTTCAAATACTTTCTCATTGAAAGTATGCTGCCCAATGCCCCTATTCCCATTCCAAGAACTGCAAATATTACCGTCATATCCTTGATTATGGCATTCATGGGAACAATGTAGGTTGTAAGCAACATGTATATCTGATTGGAAACGGCACTGTATATATACGAGTATCCAAAATAAACTATTGCAAGAGACACAATGGCTCCAAGCAATCCCAGAACCATTCCTTCAATAAAGAAGGGCCATCTAATAAACCAATTGGTTGCCCCAACGTATTTCATTATGTTTATTTCCCTCTTCCGTGCGGCAACAGTTAGCTTTATTGTATTGCCAATTATAAAAATCGACAAAAAAACTAAAATTGCTATGACTACCAGTCCAAGAAGTCTTATAAAATTCGCTATTGAAAGAAGTTTTTGAACGATATCATTGTAGTACTTGACTTCTTCTACGCCTCCTATCCCCGAGACTTCCTCAACGATTGAATCGCTATAAGCTATGTCCTTGACATAAATAATTATGGAATTTGGGAGAGGATTGCTCTCAAGTCCTTCAAGCAAGTATGCCTGGTCGCCCCATTTTTCCCTCATTTTTTCCAACGCCGTCTCCTTGGACTCGAATTCAATTTCTCGAATTCCTTCAACCCCTTCCAATCTTGACTTCACGGCCAGTATTTGCTCGTTTTCAACATCATCGCGCAAATACAATTGAATTGAGTCAAACTGCTGCTTTACGTCCTCAACCATGTGATTCATGTTGATAATCAAAAGAAAAACCATGCCGAGTATCATGAGGGCTGCAGCAACCGAACCTATTGAAGCAATGCTCATCATCCTGTTCCTTCGTATGTTTGCAAAACCCTCTTTAATCAGATAAAAACCTGCCCTAATCTTCATAGCCATAACACCCCCGAATCTCGTCTCTTGCAATTTCGCCGTTTTCCAGGGCTATTACACGTTTTTTCATAGTGTCAACTATGTCATTTGCATGCGTTGCCATAATCACTGTGGTTCCTCTCCGATTTATGTAATTTAAAATCTTCATTATTTCCCATGAGTTCTCTGGATCCAAATTTCCTGTTGGCTCATCGGCTATCAGTATGGGTGGATTGTTGATTACAGCCCTCGCAACAGATACCCTCTGCATCTCCCCACCAGACAATTCATCCGGATACATGTTTGCTCTTTTACTCAGCCCCACCATCGAAAGTACCGTAGGAACTCTCCTGCGAATTTCCCTAGGTGTAGCTCCTACAATCTCCATTGAAAAGCCAACATTTTCATAAACTGTCTTGTTGGGCAAAAGCCTGAAATCCTGAAAAACAACTCCCATTTTTCTTCTCAGATAAGGCACTTGCCTCCTATGCAAATTTGTTATGTTTTGGTTAGCTATTATAATCTTTCCGTCCGTAGGTTCTTCCTCAAGTAGCAAAACCTTCACGAATGTTGATTTTCCTGCCCCGCTGGGACCGACTATGAATACGAATTCACCTTTTTCGATATGCAAACTAATATTCGCCAATGCTTTTACCCCATTGTTGTAGGTTTTATTTAGATTTATTAATTTTATCATAAATTCTACTCCCACCTGTTTTTTTATATATGTATAAGCGATAAATTGACACAAGACCACATATATATTATATAATTATCATGCGAGATTGATATCCAATAAGCTTTAATGTAACTTAAATTTAATTTGTAGAAGGTGATCTGATGAAAAAAGATTTACGAAAAACCATTTTATCAAAAAGAGACAAGATGAGCGCAGCAGAAAACAAACGTCTAAGCGGTACAATCTGTAGAAGCCTCATGACCCTTTCCCCTTACCAATCGTCAAAAACAATTATGTGCTTTGTCAGTTTCAGAAGTGAAATAGATACAAGCATAGTAATTAAAAACATACTCGACAGCGGTAAACGTCTTGTGGTTCCTGTTACGGACATCAAGAGCAAATCCCTCAAACTGTCCTATGTTAACAATATTGGCGATCTTGTTTCGGGAACCTACGGAATACCCGAACCTGAGCCTTCCTCTTTTCAGGAAGCGTCCCCTGAAGATATCGACCTTGTATTAGTTCCGGGGGCATGTTTTAATCTGAAAGGCTACCGGCTAGGGTACGGAGGAGGATATTACGACAAATTTCTTCCAAAAATCAAAAAAGACGCATTGTCCTTGGGACTTTGTTTTGATTTCCAGATTGTATCTTCAATCAAGCCCGAAAAACATGATATTCCTGTCGATATAGTTTTGTCTGAAAAAAGAATGATAAAAACAAAAGCACTGCTGCTTAAGGGTTAAATACCTTAAAGTGCAGTGCTTTTCCATTATGGAAAAAATCAGTCTTCTTTTATATTTTCTCAAGCTTCTTTTTTATCGTCATCTTTCTCCCCTGATGCAAGCTCTACAAATCTTTTATGCACCAGATTATGAATGGTCCCTTCCGGATATGCACCTTTTTCATCAGCTTCTCCCGCCTGAACGCCAGTAAGTATCTCCATCCCCTGGTCTATTGTCTCTACGCTGTATATATGGAAGAGCCCCTTTTCAACCGCTTGCACAAGCTCATCCATAAGCATCAGGTTCGATACATTTTGATGTGGAATCATGACTCCCTGTTCACCTGTCAGCCCCTTCATTTTGCAAACCTTATAAAAGCCTTCAATTTTTTCATTAACTCCTCCTATGGGTTGAATTTCGCCTCTCTGATTGACCGATCCTGTTACAGCTATGCATTGCTTTATTGGAATTTGCGCAAGACTCGACAAAAGTGCATAAAGTTCGGTGCTTGAAGCGGAGTCCCCTTCAAGTCCCGAATAAAGCTGTTCGAAAACAATGCTTGCCGATAGGCTTAAACGTTTCTCCTGGGCATACTTGTGGCCAATATAACCATTGAGAATCAGGACTCCCTTGTCGTGGATTTTTCCTGTAGCACGAACTTCCCTGTCTATGCTGATTATCCCCGACTTACCTTTGTAAGTCGCAACTGTTATCTTGTTGGGTTTGCCAAAACTGTAATCACCCATTCCTACGATTGCCAGCCCGTTTATCTCTCCAATTTTTTCACCTTCAACATCTAAAAGATATATACCTTCCTCAAACATTTCCATTACTTTTTCTTCATATTTGTTGCTTCTGTAATCTTTCTCCTTTATAGCTTTTTTTATGTGGGCTATTCCAACCACTTCGACTCCAGCAACTTCAGCCCAACTGTCGGCTTCATAAAGTATTTCAACTATTTTGTTGAATCTGGAACTTAATTTTTTCTGATTGTCGGCAAGTCTACAGCTATACTCAACAACCCTTTTCACTGCTCTTCTGTCAAAATGCCTGAGGTTTTCCTTTTCTGTATGGGTTGCTATGAATCGCGCCATCTTTAACATATTGTCATTGTCTCTGGCCATTTCGATGTCAAAATCGGCCATCACCTTGAAAAGCTTGTTGAATTCCTCATCATAAGCATACAACAGGTAATATGTATAGGGATCCCCTATAAGTATTACTTTAAGGTCAACCGGTATGCATTTGGGTTTTATGGAAGTAGTCGCTACAAATCCCAATTCCTTGCCCAAACTTTCAATAACCGCTTTTTTTGTGCTCAATGCCCTCTTAAGTGCAACCCACGAATGTGGGGAAAGGATCAAATCCTTAGCCTTTAATATCAAGTATCCTCCATTTGCCTGGTGTATTGCCCCCGGTTTTATTTGCATGAAATCCGTTTTCATAACACCCATTTCATTTTTATATTCCACGCTTCCCATAAGATTATAGTAAGATGGATTTGATTCTTCTATTACTGGTGCATGCTCAATTTCGCTATTGTCTACAAAAAGATTAATCCTGTACCTTTCAAAGAATGCTTCAATCGATCGCATATGCATCATGGCAAATGGATTGGCCTTTTCAGATTTATCGTTCTTTTTAAAATTTTCAATATTTTCAACAATATCCTTTACGACTTTTTCAAGATGGCATGAGACACCTTCGTTTTCTTCAAATATCCTTATTAGGTTTGTCATATGGAAAACAACAACTTTTTTCCCTGTCTCTTTGTCCAATTCCCTAAGTCTGTTCTTTAAGTTTTCTTCATTGCCGTTCATGGCATTGAAAATATCAACAGTCTCCAAGTTCAATTCATTCGATTTTCCCCGTAAAGCTTCCGCTTCTTTTTCATTCAGGTTTTTGTACTCTTCTTCCGTCATGGGTCTTCCCTCTTTCAAGGGCATGCTGATTAAACCGTGTTCAGTCTGACTAAAAACAAAATCGTATTTCTGTGAAATATCATTCAGTTTTTTTAGCATTTCTTTCGATTTATTTTGAAATTCAAGTATTATACGATTTTTCTTGTCTTCATAGGATTTGTTTGAAAAAGCTCCTTCCATCTCTTTTCGAATTATCTCAATTGTCTGCTTCATTTCGTCAACAAGAACTTTTCCCCGCCCCGGTTTCATGCTCAATGCAATCGGAATATTGGGATTTTTAAAATTATAAACATATGCCCAATCATTGGGAACAGAATCTTCTTTGGCTTTTTTTTCAGCAAGGAGGCGCACGTAACTGCTTCTTCCAGTTCCGCTTTGTCCCGAAACATAAATATTGTATCCCGGTTTCCCTATTGAAAGTCCGAAATCCAGTGATTTTGATGCCCTCTCTTGTCCTATTATCCCTTTGAGAGGCATAAGCTCCGCTGTAGTTTCAAAGTCGTAAACGTCATGTTTTATATCGAATTTCAATTGGCCCGGCGACAATTCGTATTTATTCAATAGATTCACTCCCCTTAAAATAATTTTTATGCATTTGTCTTATACCCTTGATTTATAATCCAAAAACAGGAAAAAATCGATTCGGAATCAAATCCCGAATCGATTTTTTACAGCATTCTAATAAACCGGCGTACAAAATTTCTTATATTTTTCGATTTTACCGCAAGTAATATCAAAAAATTTACCCTTTATCTTCCTGCACACTTGGCCTGGCTCACCATTTCCTATTAGCCTATTGTCAACTTCGACTACAGGTGTAACCTCCATTGCCGTCCCGCTGAAGAAAGCCTCGTCCGCGGTATAAAGCTCCACCCTGGAAAAACTTCTCTGTTCAACTTCAATTCCAAATTCCTCTTTTGCCAATAGCATTACCGTATCCCTTGTTATCCCCTCCAATATATTGTCCGAAGGAGGAGGAGTAATCAACTTGCCTTTCTTTACAATAAAAAGATTCTCGCCTGGTCCTTCGCAAATATTTCCCGAATCAGTCAACAGAATCGCTTCATCGTAACCGTTTTGCAAAGCTTCCAAAGACGCCAATGCCGAATTTATATATCCTCCCGTCGGTTTCACCCTTGGGGGAATCATATTGTCTGTCATTCTTCTCCAAGATGAAATGCAAACCTTGAAGGATTCTTTACCTGCAAAATCCCCCAATGGCTGACAATATATAAGAAGGCGGTTGTCATCGTCCATTAAGGTTGGGAAAAGTTGATTGGAACCCTTGTATGCAACAGGTCTGATATAAGTTGACGATTTAAAATTATTCTTCTTTAGCAATTCGACGGTTATGTCTACCAGATCCTGCACTGTATAATCGATATTTATGTTCAGTGTCTTACACGAATCAAGCAACCGTTCATAATGTTCATGGAGCCTGAAACCATAAAGTTGGCCATCTTTTTCGTCCCAATAGGCCCTTATTCCTTCAAAGCATCCCAGTCCATAGTTGAAAGCCTTGGACCTTATTCCTATTGAAGCATCCTCCTCTTTTACGATTTTGCCATTAAAATAGACATACGATTCACTCATTACTCTTCCTCCTAATCTTATTTTTTCGCAAACAAGCGCCTGCAGCATAAGTCATTGCCTGTATGGAATTAAACTGCTTTTACTCCTTTGAAATATCCCTTGTCAGCACAACTTTTAATAAAAATTTTGGAATTACGAGCATTCTATTGAAACGCCAAGGCTCCTTGATCAACCTGTACAGCCATTCAAGACCCATGTCAACCATGACTTTCGGAGCCCTTTTTGCCACTCCAGACATAACATCAAGAGAACCTCCAATCCCCATTGCCACTTTTGCATTGAGTTGATGCTTATTTTCATAAATCCATTTTTCCTGTTTGGGAGCTCCCAAAGCCACAAAAAGCACATCCGGTTTCAGTTCGTTGATTTTTTTGATGATATGCTTCTCCTGCTCTTCGTTGAAATATCCGTGATGACTGTCCTTAACCGTTATGCATGGATAATCGTTTTGAATCTTCGTAATTGATCCGGCCAAAATTTCAGGTTTTGCCCCAAGTATATATATTGATTTTTTTGTGTGATTCAAATATTTGAGAATTTGCTCCATCATATCGATTCCAGCAACCTTGCCCTTAATTCCCATTCCATGTATTCGGGATGCAAGCACTAATCCGAAGCCGTCAGGCACATTCAACTGTGAATCGGTCAATGCATCTTTTAATTTTTCATCTGTTTCAGACAACATGATTATTTCCGTGTTGGGTGTATATATGCTGGACATTCTATCTCTCTTCAACAATTCCTTGAATCTGTCCATGGCCTCTTCCATATTCAAATTGTCAATCGGTATCCCAAATATTTCGATGATATTTCTCATTTGTTTCCCTTTCATTCGTTGATATTAAATTTACTGATATTCATTAACAGCTTCAAATAAAAGCATTTTATTGCAGAGTGTATTCCCCTTTAACCATAATCCAAGAATCCTCTGATACAGCCGCCCCTCTTCCGTCATTTCTGGGAACCAAAATCAAATGGTTCTTTTGTATCTGATTTCCTGTCTTAAGGTCTTTTCCTTGGGTCAAATCCGCCAATCCGTCCCCTGCAGCATTTGCTATTGCGTTCATTGAACCGCTTCTCAATATGACCTGCGTATTGCCTCCAAAATAAACTATGCTCCCGGCTTCCATCAAAATTGGCTCAAATCCCGCCTCATCGCTCGACATTCCTTCCTGTGAAGTGGTATTTGCCGAACCGGTTTCAATTGAATCCAGCTTTTCCTGAAAATCCGATACTATTTCCGACAAACGGCTTTCCACATAGGACAATGTAACTACCGGATCATTTTCCGATCCCGGTTCATATGCTGCAGCCAAAACACTCAAGCTCATAGCAAGCAAAACAAGAATGGAAATAAGCGGAACCATAAATTTTCTTTTGCCTTTATTACCCATCGTTAATCCTCCCATTCATTTTTCATTTCATCTTTTCCATTCTGTCATAAATGTAAAAACTGTAAAAATTATTTATATATACCGATTGCAGTTCTTGAATACGCAAAACCCGGTTAACATTTTTGTTCTTAGTTCAGAAAACCTCCGAATTTTCCGGAGGCAATCCATATGTATTGTAATCATTTCCACTCAATCATTCAACTTGTCCCCGATACCAAGGCTTATTGAAATGCTTTTGTCTACCTTTTCCATCATTTCAACGCTGAACATGCCTATTCTTTCCATAATTCTTTTTCTGTCAATTGTCCTAATCTGCTCCAAAAGCACTACCGACTTTTTGTTCAAGCCATAGGTTGCAGAGGGTATCTCTATGTGAGTTGGCAGTTTGGCCTTGTTTATCCTGGATGTTATGGCCGCAACTATTACCGTAGAACTGTACCTGTTTCCTATATCGTTTTGGACTACAAGGACAGGTCTTACTCCGCCCTGCTCTGAACCCACAACAGGATTTAAGTCTGCATAATAAATTTCACCGCGCTTTATATTCATATTTCAACATCACTCTCCAGCGCCAAATCCATCTCGTAGTTGAACAATCCCTTGACGTCAGCTTCAAGGCCGTGTTCCGATATTTTTGAATTTATTTTGTTCATGTGCTTGTATCCCTCAACAATAGAAGAAAATTGCTCATATATGTTTTCATTTGGCTGCATAATGCCGCTCCTCGTAATCGTATTCCTATATATTATATATCTTGAAGACAATTTAATCAAACTTCAAAAAGCGGAGAGATTATCCCATATCTTCTCCGCTTATTTTATCATTACAAGCTTGCCAGATAATCCACCGTCTTCACCTTATTGCCGCCTCTTGTATATTCTCTGGGTATCCTTTTGCTTATCATGCAGGTTATTTCATAATTGATGGTTCCCAATTTTAAAGCCAATTCATCAATTGATATTGTGTTTGTCCCATCGCTTCCAAACAAAATAACTTCATCACCAATTTTAACATCTATTCCGGTAACGTCAATCAGGCATTGGTCCATACATATCCTTCCCACAACAGGCACTTTCACTCCCTTGACCAGTACTTCCGCCTTACCTGAAAGCATTCTTGTGTATCCATCAGCATATCCAATCGGAACAGTTGCAATTTTACGCTTTCCGGGAGTTACATATTTCAAGCCATAACTTACTCCTGTCCCAGCTTCAAGTTCTTTCACATGTGAAACTTCCGCCTTAAGCGACATGACCTGTTTGAGGTCAATCCTTTCCTTTATGACATCGTCGGAAGGATAAAGTCCATACAGTATTATCCCCGCCCTTACCATGTCCATATTCATCTCTGGAAGATCCATTATTGCCGCACTGTTTGAAACATGCTTGACTGGTATTTCGAGTCCTTGAGCTTTTAATGAATCCACCATGAATTTATATTTTTCGTATTGATTGTATGTATATTCTTTGTCTGCTTCATCGGCAACCGCAAAGTGTGTAAACATTCCTTCAATCTCAATATTGGGCATTTTGCTTATTTGAATTATCTTTTCTACAGAATCCGCGTTTGCTTGAAAACCCAAACGGCTCATTCCTGTATCTATTTTTATGTGCAACTTCAATTTTTTTTCCAATTTTACGGCACGATCCGAAAAAATTCCAGCTTCGTCGACATTATACATGGTTTGAATTATATTGTTTTCTATCACTTCATCAGCGGCATATGTTGGCGTATAGCCTAAAATCAATATTGGGATTTTTTTGAACACCTTTCTCAACTGCAAGGCTTCGGAAAGCGTAGCCACTGCAAATCGGTCAACTCCCTCTTCCTGAAGCACCTTCCCTATTTCAATTGCTCCATGCCCATAAGCATCGGCCTTTATTACTCCGGTTACCATTGTTCCCGGTCTTACCATTGCTTTTATTTTTTTGAAATTCTCTACAAATGCGTCCAAATTGATTTCCGACCATGCCGGTCTAGCTCTTTTTTTCATTTTTCTCCCCCTCTTTATTTTTTTATTTTCCATAAAGCCGCGGACAGAGACTCAGCTATGTCCGAAGCCAATACTGAACGTTCATGTACTCTTTCAGCAGCCAGGCATCCCGCCTTTTGATGAATATCCACAGCCTCCAGTATTCCCGCCTCAATTCGCGGAACCTGGGCCAGTACACTCGCGACAACTCCTGTAAGAACATCGCCGCTTCCCGCTGTAGCCATTGCCCTGTGCCCTCCGGCACAAATGAAGATTTCTCCGCCAGGCTCTGCAACAATGGTCACCGGACCCTTAAGAACCGTGAACACATCATGCTCTTTGGAAAAAGCTTTGGCCGACTCCACAAGATCATCGTTTTTACCGGCAGCCGTCAATTTTTTAAATTCTCCAAGGTGGGGGGTTATTACGACCTTGCTTCCAGGCCCTTTTTTATCGATGAGATTTACTTCTTCGGATAAAACATTTAATGCATCAGCATCCAAAACAACAATTTTGTTTTCCATTCCAATGGCTTTTACAATATATTCCCTAAGCAATTGCGTTTTTCCGCAGCCCGAACCGGCAACAATAATATCGAAACTTTCCATTGTTGAAATCATATTTTCGGTCAAATCTCCATTTTTGACCGCTTCACTTTTATAAGTCAAAGCAACCGCCTCAGGGACTTTACAGGCTATCGCTTCCCATACAGGCTCCTCAACAATCATTTTGACCAATCCGGCACCACTCCTCAATGCTCCCATCGCATTGAAAAGAGCTGCCCCTGCCATGTCTCTCGACCCCGATAAAAACAAAACCTTTCCACTATTGTACTTGTGTCCTGCTTCATTCTTTTTCTCCAATATCATTTCAACGTCCGAATCCTCGAAGAGCCATGCGTATGTCTCAAAACCCTCGTGGACCTTTTCAGGAATCCCGATATGTGAAAGAACAAGATTCCCCCGTTTTATGAAACCTTCCTTTTGGAAATGTCCCACTTTATATGTTCCAAGAGCCATTGTCGTTTCAGCAGTAACCGAATCTCCCATGACTTCTCCCGTATCTCCATTTATCCCCGATGGAATGTCCACTGAAACTATTGGCCGTCCACTTGAGTTCATGCACTCTACAACAAGTTTATATGTGCCTGTCAGAGGTCTTGAAATCCCCGTTCCGAAAATGCAATCGACAATAAGCCTGCCTTTCATCCATTCCGGCTCCAGTGGTTGCGATGGATTCAAATGAATTATTGGTAGGTCCAGATTTTTAAGTATTTCGAAATTGGCCCCGGCTTCCCCCTTAATACTGGTCTCATGCGGCAATACCAGGGCAATCACATCCCTTCCCATAAGAAACAGAATCCTCGCTATTACAAATCCGTCACCTCCGTTGTTTCCCGGACCGCATATCAATGTAACAGGCTCTCCAGGGTAAAGAGTTTCAATTTGTTCAGCTACCTTAATACCTGCATGCTCCATAAGTAAAAGCGGACTTATCCCTATTCTTTCATCAGTCCATTCTTTCAGCTGTTTAATTTGTTTGTTCAAATACAATGGTTTCATGAAAGTCTCCTTATCTAAAGAATGCGACAGCTGTTGCATATTTCCTGCAATGGGAGATGGAAATTTCCATTTCCTTTATCCCCTGTTCCTTTGCCAGTGCTTCCGCTTTTCCGTGAAGGCGCACATAGGGTTTTCCGCTCTCTTTTTTCAATATCTCTATATCCTGCCAGGCAAAACCTTTAATGCCTGTTCCCAGGGCTTTTGAGGTCGCTTCCTTTGCTGCGAATATTCCAGCTGCCCTATAACTTTTCCCGGCAATCCTAGACCTTTCTTCAGCAGTAAAAATCCTAAAAATGAATTTTTCGTTCATATTGTTTCGAATGCGATCAATTTCAACGATATCGGTCCCCAATCCCATCAGGAAAAGCCCCCTTTCGGCAAGTATAATTAATTTTCACGCTTTAATATTTATTCTATAAGAATATCACAAATCCTTTAATGCCACACATTTTCATCTGCTGGCATTTAAAAATCGGCACGGCATTTGCAACTATAAAAAGACCTCTAATGCGCCAACTTATAAATAATTAACGCATTTAAGGCCTTTCCCACTAATTGTTTTTATGTTAATGAAACTATTCGACCGCTTCATTCTTTAACGTTGCTTTTCTCTGTGCAATACCAGCCGAATGCGGTTGTCTTTTATCTCCATTTCAATTTTATCCGTCATCATGCCTACAACTGAGAGCTCGGTATCAATATTGCATTCTCCGCTAAGGCTCCAATAGTATTCTTCCATGCCTTCCTGTTTTGGAATTTTCATGCATTTTATCAGTTTTTCTATATTTTTTTTCTGTTCTCCTGTAAAATCGGAATCCAGTGTTATAACCGTCTCCCTGTCTTGAATACTTATATTGGTTGAAATATCCCTTGCCCCCATCGAGAAAAAAAACAGCGTCATTTCATCAATTATCTTAACTATTCTTTGCTTTTCATGAATCATTTTCTTTTCTCCTTCCGAAAGCTTCTATCAGCGGAATCATCACCGCCGCAACAATGCCCCCAGCAAAACCGTTGTTGTAAAGATTCATACCACCATGCAGAACTCCGACATTTAGCACGACCGAAGAATGAATGAATCCTGCGATTATACCTATGAATGGCCCGAACTCTCCCGCCACAGGTGCCAAAGTGGTGCCGAACAAGGCTGCCAACTGTATTGCAGGGTCATTGGCGCTCCAAACTTTTGTCACCGATCCCAGCCATACTCCTGCTAAAATCGGCCAGACATTCTTTGGATGCTTTCCGAAAGCCCCGAATCCTACAACTGTGAAAATCCCCCCTATTGTAGGTCCGTTGAAATCGCCTTTTATGAAAAGGATATAAGCCATCGACATATATCCCAAAATGCCCATGTTTATAAGTGTCTTTGCGAAACCTTCAAGAGCCACGAAATCTGTAACAGCACGGCCCGAGTATTGGAATATTTCCGCATAGCCCTTAAAACTTCTTCCATTGAGCCACCATCCCAATGCAAGCATTGAAAAAAACATTATTCCAAGCCAAATTCCCAGAATCAAATTGTTTCCTGTAGACCATATCACCCTGTTCTCAGGCATAAAACCATATGATTTGAAAATCGAAACCATGACCGTTCCTATTACTCCGGCGGCAAACCCCACATTGTAGAGATTGTAGCCCTGGTGAACCCTCAAAAGATAGGAAGACAAGGGAGGCAGTATGAATCCCGACAATATGCCTGCGGCAGCGCCAAGCACAAATCTTTGCAATATATTATGCCCTGTTGCGAACATAAGTTGAGTCACCATGGGAGCCATGGCCGTTCCAAGTATGCCGATTAGGACATGATTCCTGAAAGGTTCTTTATTAATCTTGCAGTAAAGCAGGACACCCAAAAGAATAAACCACACATTAAAAATATTCTTGCCGAACAAGGCAAAGCCCCCTGCCAGGGAAATCGCCACAACTGCAAGTCCGTTTACATCTACGCCAAGCATGTAAATCATAAACGTAAAGATCAAAGCCAGCAAGCCTGCATTGACAAATGCCGCGCCCATACCCCCCACGCTTATATAGTCGGTGATCAGCAAATCCGGTTTCATTGTTATATCCAAAATTCCTTTGAGTATCTGCCAAGGCTTGTCTATCAAAAATCCAAAAAACACCATATACAATGCATACCCTGAAAGGATTTTGTACTTGGATTTATTTGAAATCCCGTGTTTTTCTATTACTATTTTTCCATTATCCATCATAGGTGGGTTCCTTCCCAGGCTAAAGTATTCGGACTCCTTCCCTGTCTATTCCTACAGGTTCCAATTTCCATATGTTCTCCATGGAAGTCAAAAATTCCTTTAAGTCGTCAACTTTTTTGTCGTCGCTTTCCGACAGAACGCCCATAAGTGTCGGCCCTGCGCCGCTTATGAACAAGCCGTCAAATTCCAGTTCACGCATTTTTTCTTCTATAGAGTCGAAACCCTTTATCAAGCGGCTGCGGTATGGCTGGTGAACCCTGTCGCTCAATATGTCCCATAAATTTTCAAATCTCCCGTTTACAAGGCATGCCACAAGCATTGCCGTCCTTGAAATATTGCACACGACATCTTCCAAAGGGAATTTTTCAGGTAAAGCCTCTCTCGCTTTTTCTGTCGAAACTTCGAAATCCGGAATCAATGCATTAAGCAAAAGTTTTTCATAGTCAAAAATTATTTTTTCATGCCTGACACTTCCGTCCTTTGCATATGAAACCGTCAATCCTCCTTCGAATGCAGGGACCACATTGTCGGGATGGCCTTCTATTTCAACAGCCAAAGAAATTAATTCGTCTTTTGTAAAAGGCTTATCCAAAAGTGCATTTGCCCCAACAAGCCCTCCAACTATGCAAGCGGCACTGCTGCCAAGGCCCCTTGAAACAGGAATACCTTCCTTCAAGCTTATTCTTATTCCCTTTAATTCCTCTCCTGCCTCTTCATATAGACGCCTTACGGATCTTAAAACAAGATTGTCCTCATTTTTGTATTTTTCCTGAAATCCTACTATATAAACACCCTTTTCCAATGATTCAAATCCAAATTCGTTATACATCTTTAAAGCTAAGCCCATTGCATCAAAACCCGGACCAATATTTGCACTTGTAGCCGGTACTTTCACACGTATCATTGTGAATCCCTCCCCGCCAAAAATTTATCGACTGCTCTCTTCATTCCATCCTTTCCGCATACATATTCATGAAGAACTTTTCTCTTTTTTATATCCTTGACTCCAGGAGGTACTTCCCCTCCAGTGAATTCAGATACGACTTCCATCAAATCCATTTCATCCCAGTTTTCATATTTATTGTCTATGGCCGAAAGAACAGATTTTGGAAATTTGTATGGGCTTGCAGTCGAAAGAATAACCGAATGGCGCTGCCGCTCCTTTAATCTTCTTTCATTTACTCCATAAGCTACAGCTGTATGTGTATCCATAAGATATCCATATTTACTGTAAGCTTCCGCAATGTATTTTCGACCTTCCGAATCGTTTATCCAGCCAGCCTCAAAATCCTCTTTTAAGTCTGATAAAAATGCATCTATATGATAAGCGCCCTTTTCATCAAGAGAATTCATCCATTCCGATACAGGCCCTTCATTTCTACCTGAAATTTCGTAAAGCAAACGCTCAAGATTGCTTGATACCAAAATGTCCATTGAAGGCGATTGTGTTTTTGTCAACAGTCTGTTCTTGTCGTAATTTCCACTTTCGAAAAAATCCGAAAGTACTTTGTTTTCGTTTGAAGCGCAAACAAGATGCCCAATCGGAAGTCCCATTTTTTTAGCATAATATCCCGCCAAAATGTTTCCGAAATTTCCCGTAGGAACAACAAAATCGACAAAATCACCGTTTTTTATAATTCCATTCTTTAGCAATTGTCCGTATGCAGAAAAATAATATACGGTTTGTGGAATCAGCCTGCCAATGTTTATAGAGTTGGCAGACGAAAGGCGATACCCTTTGTTTTTCAGTTTTTCGGCATACTCCCCATCTGCAAAAATCATTTTTACACCTGTCTGCGCATCGTCAAAATTGCCGCTTATTCCTGCAACATGCGTGTTTTCTCCCTCCTGGGTAACCATTTGCAACTTTTGGATTGGACTAACACCATCTTCCGGAAAAAACACTATTATTTCAACGCCATCTACTCCGGAAAAACCTTCAAGAGCCGCTTTGCCTGTATCTCCAGAAGTAGCAGCAAGTATGACTATGTCCTCTTCTATATTGTTTTTCTTTTTCGCCACCTGCATTAATCTTGGAAGAATTGACAATGCCATGTCTTTAAATGCCAGCGTAGGCCCATGGAAAAGCTCCAAAACGGACACTTCTTCGTCCAAATTGACCAAAGGGGCTATGTCCTCAGTGTCAAATTTGCCGTCATAAGCATTTTCAATGCAATTATTAAGTTCTTCCTGGTCAAAATCATTCAAAAGCCGACTCATTACATCACGGGCTATTTGTTTGTAAGTTTTATTTTTCAATTCCGAAAAATCCATTTTCAACTCAGGCAAGACATTCGGCACAAACAAACCTCCGTCCTCCGCAATACCCCTTATTATCGCATCGGATGCCGTAATTTCCCCACCCCTGCCTCTGCTGCTCTTATAGTATAGTTTCATAATTTTCCTCCAAACTGAAATTTATAAATATAATTATAGCAAACTTATACCTATTTACATATGTTTTTCAGTATAAAAAAAACAGAACATCAAAAGACATTCTGTCCGTGCTTTAGATTCCATCGCAGGCATCCAAAACACATTTTATTGTATTGCCTTGACACACTTTCTATTTTTCAATACCCGTCCTGGCTTCAACGCCTTGCTTATAATAATGTTTTATTTCCTTCATTTCAGTAACAAGATCGGCATAATCGACAAGTTCATCTGGCGCGTATCTGCCAGTTAAAACCACCTCTGTCTTTTGCGGCCGTCCAGACAAAATCTCAATAACATCCTCTACTTTAAAAAGTTTGAAATATATAGCGATATTGACTTCATCCATTACAACCATGTCATAATTGCCGGATTTTATTATTCGACCCAATTCAGCCAATCCATCTTTGGCCAATTCAACATCCCTTTCGCTTGGATCCCTGTAAATGAAACAGTCGTTTCCAAACTGTTTTATTTCAAACCCCGGCAAATATTCCACCGCCTTCAATTCGCTATATGGCATCCCTTTGATAAACTGTCCGAAAAAAACTTTCTTCCCCGCACATACAGCCCGAAGGGACAAACCCAATGCAGCAGTGGTTTTCCCTTTACCATTACCAGTATAAACGTGAACATATCCTCTTGCCATTTAGTCTTCACCTTCTTTCCATCTGCGCATAAGCAGATGCTATTTTGGCGCCTATTCTTGCATTTTCAAAAACCAACTGCCTGTTAGTCTCAAGACTTTTTCCTCCGGTCAAGTCCTTTATTTTAGAAAGCAGATAAGGAGTAAGTTCCTTCCCGCTTATTCCTTCCATTTCGGCGGATTTCAAGGCTTTTTCTATAGTGCCTTCCATATCTTCCACTGGAATTTCATATTGTTCTGGAACCGGACAAGCTATTATCATTCCTCCCGAAAGACCCAAGTCCCATTTCGCCTTCATCATAGCAGCCGCCTGATCAAATTCTGAAACTTTGCAGCTTCCCTTGAATCCGCTTTCTCTTGAATAAAAAGCAGGAAAATCTTCTGTTCCAAAAGTAACCACCGGCACACCCTCTGTCTCTAGATATTCCAATGTCAATCCAATATCCAAGATTGATTTAACCCCTGCGCTTACAACCGCCACTCCTGTCCTTGAAAGCTCCGTCAAATCGGCTGATATGTCAAAACTCTTTTCAGCATTTCTGTGAACTCCTCCGACTCCTCCTGTAACAAAAACTCTTATGCCTGCAAGATCAGCCGCAATCATAGTTCCTGAAACTGTCGTAGCGCCATCGCTTCCCCTTGCAATAACAAAAGGAAAATCCCTGCGGCTTACCTTCGTTACGTTTTTGGCTTTTGACAGATACTCAATTTCCTCCCTTGAAAGCCCAACTTTCAGAACTCCACCAAGAATAGCCACCGTAGCCGGAACAACCCCGGCCTTACGGATTATATCTTCAACTGCCAGCGCCGTTTCCACATTTTCCGGATAGGGCATTCCATGGGCTATTATGGTAGATTCTAGAGCAACTACCGGTCTTCCGCTTTCAAGAGCGTCCTTGACTTCATCTTTTATTTGCATCATTTCATTCAAATTTCTTCTACCCTCAAGCATCTCTTCAACTCCTCCGTCCTTTTTTCAAGAGCTTGCACACTCATTTCAGGATTGACTGTTTTAGAGCTTTCCATGGCTATAGACGCGGCAGCATGTCCATAATAAAGCATATCGGTTTCAATCGTTCCATTCCTTCGCCCATAAACCGCCCCTGCCAAAAAAGCATCTCCAGCTCCATTGACATTTTTCTTTTCCCCAACAAATGGCAGACACCTGTATACGTGTCCCCTTCCAGAAAGCCATGCCCCTTTTGATCCATCTGTCATCAAAACCCAAGAGATTCCATAGTCGTTCATCCGCCTCAGGCCCTCTATTTTTCCTTCAAGACTATCCATGTTTATTCCCGAAATGACTTCCGCTTCTAGAATGTTGGGTTTAATAATTTCCGCCGACCAATCCAGACCTTCGAATTTTGCCGCCTTAGAACTTGAAACCGGATCAATCACTATACGTTTGTGTTTGTATTCTTTCATTATAAATTCAATTATATCAACAGATACATTTGAATCCATAACAATAAAATCAGCCTCTTTAAATTTTTTAAACGATTTTTTGATATCCGATATTGACAGATTGTCTAATATCTCCATGTCGCTCACCGCTGTTTCCATCTCTCCGTCGACATCTACAACAGAAAGATATATTGAAGACCGTTCATCTCCGTCAACTATCTTGCAACAAGAAATATCCATACCTATGCTTTTGCAGTTGTCCATTAGGAAGAGTCCCATTGAATCCTTTGCGAATGCAGTTGCAATGGATACTTCAAAGCCTGTCCTGATTAAATTCTCCCCTATGTTGCGCGCAACACCGCCTGCTGATATTTCTATCCTTCCGGGATTTGAATCATTTTTCAGCAAAGCTTCTCCTGAAAAACCTGTAATATCGGCATTTATCCCGCCTATAACCATAATCTTGCCGCTCATCTGTCCCGCCTCCGGCCATATTGTCGAATATTCTGCTCTAGTCCCTGTAGTAAAGTTTTTTATTCACTTCTTTTACCTTTTCCTCCATCTCAAAAATGCGCCTTTGGAGTTCCTTTAATTCCTTTATAGCTGTCAATCCATAGAAAAACCCCATTATTCCAACGCAAAACGCCATTACCGAAAATACCAAGGAATCCGAGTACATTCAATCCACCTTCATTTCTTTATTTAATCTCAAATCCATTATAATCCTTACTGGATTTGTTTACAAACCAAAAGAAAAAGACCCGCCAGTCAAGGAGCGAGCCTTTTTCATAATATATATTAAAGAGATAATATGGATGGCGATGAATTATGCCGCAGTTTCCTCTGCTTTTTTATTTTTTGCAGCAGATCTGAGCATTGTGATTGATGTGTAAAGTATTACACCAATAACAAGCCATGTAAGTATGCTAAGCGGCAATGACTTTACGATGTAGGCTGCGATGAAAACTCCTACTGCTCCTGCTATTGTTATTGCCATTGAAGCTTTTCTGTCATAAGCAGCCTCTTTGATGAATTTAACAGAAGCTACCGGCATAAGGAATGCGCAAGAACCCATCATAATCGGGAAGGCTACTCTTGGAGTCATTCCAAGCATGTATACAAGAGCCATGCATGGAGCATAGAGGCCAACGCCCGCTGTCATGAGAGCGCCAAGAATAAAGTTGGCAACTACTGCAAATATAAGTTTACCGCCTGTAAGTCCAATTGCCTCGCCTGTTCCTAGAGATGCAGTCCATCCCATTTGTCCTGAAGTCATAAGGAAAGCAGTTGCCAAAAGGGCAAATCCCATTACCAATTGCACTTTTCTTTCATCAAATTTAGAAACAACTCCGGCACCAAGATAAGCTCCTGCCGTTGCTGCTGCAAGCATTGAAACAAGTGTTACTATTTCAACTTCTATAACGGCTATGAATATGAATGCTTCAAGAACAACCGGAACAGTGCATCCAACATTCAGCGTTCCAGGTATTATTCTGTCTTTTGTTTGCTTGAAAAATTTAAGCAATGCGGTTGTGGGAGCAAAAGACCCTATCCCCAATGTGTCGAAAAAGTTAACCAAGAATCCTATACCCAACGTAATTCCCCATGAATTGTCTTCCAATTTTCCTTTATGAGCCGCAAAATCTTTTACAAATACTGCACTAAACCAAAGCGTCATTGCTCCTAAAACACCTAAAACTGCTTGTACCATTTTCTTTTCCTCCTATAATTTTAAATTATTTAAGAATAAATCCATATTTAACAGGGTCCGAATCATCAAAGACGAAATGATTGAAACCTGTAATATAGGCTGAACCGGTAATTTCGGGAACAATTGCATCAAAATCCCCTACTTTCGTTTTCTTTATGACTTTTCCTTTGAAAAGTGTTCCAAGTATACTTTCATAAACAAAGGTCTCTTCCTCTTTAAACAAACCTTTTGCATGAAGAGTTGCAAGTTTGGCCGATGTTCCCGTACCGCAAGGTGACCTGTCTACCTGTCCCTGTCCAAAAATAACGACATTTTTATATGTTGCTTCGGGGTTTGTCGGCTCATCATATATTTCAACCAAATCAACCGTATTTATATGCGGCAGCTCCGGATGCTGAACCTTTACAGTATCATTTACTATATCCCTTATCTTCATCCCCAAAATATTAAGCTTTTGAGCATTTTCGGGTTTCACTTCGATTCCAAGTTTCTTTGCGCTTATAATAGCGAAAAAACTTCCTCCAAATGAAATATCCAAGGTTACCTTGCCTATTTCAGGTATTTCTATTTCTACGTCTTCTTTATAAAGAAAGGACGGAACATTCTTAAATGAAACTTCCTGAACTTTTCCATTCTTGACGGCAACTTTTCCTCTTACGAGACCCGCCGGTGCTTCAAGCACAACATCTGTAAACGGTTCAACCATAGGGACCATTCCCGTTTCCAACGCAACCGTCATTGCGCCAATGGTTCCGTGGCCGCACATGTTCAAATAGCCTCCACCGTCCATGAATATGATTCCAAGATCTGCCTCTTCAGAAATTGGAGGTGTAATAATTGAGCCGAACATGTCATTATGTCCTCTTGGCTCAAGCATTATTCCTGTTCTCAAATGGTCAAGTTTTTTTTCTAGATAAGCTTTTTTTTCTGGCATTGTATTGCCGGGGATTGACGGAATCCCACCCGTTACGATTCTTGTAGGCTCCCCCATTGTATGGGAATCAACCGCATTTATAGTTCGTGTCACCTGCATATCTTCAACTCCCCTTTTTTTTCATTTTAAGCTTCAATAAAGCCAGCGCTTTTTTGGCATCTCTCTCATTTACCGTGTTTTCTCCAACCACTTCTGTTTCAATGCCCTCTTCGGATTTATTGAAATCAACTATTGTATCCATATACTCGTTTTTTACGACAAATGTTGCAGCAGTTCCGATAAAGCTCATACCTACAACAGGTATGCCCCTTTTCCCTATCTGCTCCACGGTATTGGCAAAATCGACATGAGAATTTCCCCATCCGTCCAGAGAAATTATTACTCCGTCCGTTCTCATTGCTTCAACCCATGCTGCCGCCCTGCTTCCAACAAGCAATTTTTCCTTATTTCCTTGCGGTGTGCCTACAAGCAAAACTCCCTGCAAGTCTATGTCCGAATCCTTTTCAACCACATCAAGCAGTGGATCTCTGAAATGGTGTAAAGACGTTTCCTTTGTAGATGGTCCGATTCCCATAATATCCTCCTATGTCATGGCCCTTATGGCACCATCACGGTATTCGTTGGGTGACAATATCATGGGCATATTGAGCATGTCTATGTTTGAAAACCCACCTTCAAATCCCGATGGCTCGGTAGGAAACAACTGATTGTCGTGCATTGCTCCCTGACCGCCAATCTGTTTAATAATTACAACCTTTTTTTTATCTTTTTTTATGGTATCGAAAAACTCATGCTTTTCGTCAGCCTTGCCGGCATCCAGTTTTTTCAGCTTTTCCCTTATCTCCTGTACAAAGCCGTCGCACAAAGAGTGTATTGCCAAAGGAAGTTTTCTGCTGAATTCGACTCCTTCTTTAAGGGTTACATCGAATTGTATTATAATATCGTCTTTTCCCGGCGTCCCGGCCCGGTCAGAAATTAGCTGCTGGGATAAAATGCCGTCCGAAGAACCGAAATTCGACATTTGGCGTCCATTTTTTTCCGCCCCGTTTATCATTACATAGACTCCGGTCATTGTGTGGGTGATTCCCTCTCCCAAAACTCCCAGTACCTTTGTTGAAACAGGCAATATGTCCATTATGCAATTGACATTAATGTCGCGGTCTCCAGGTTCGATGATATTTATTGAAACATCATCGAAAATATCTTCATTGATGTCAGTGTTCTTCGTCATTTTTTTGTCAATTGAGAGTACATTATCCCTGTATTCCGTCGAATCTGAAAAAAAGACCCGATCCACATGAAAGGCCCGGATAACCAACCTTCTCATTTCTTTTTCCACTATTGATTTTCCCCCTGTCCGTTTGTAAAATCCGCCTCCCTCCCCCATCCAAAAGAGAGAGGAAGACGTTGATTTTTTACACTACAGCTACATATTGATAGGGAAGTGTCATAATTCTCCCAGGTGTTTCAATTTCTACTAGTTTTTCTAAGGTATCTGTTAAAATATCAGTCTGCATCTCAATATTGTTAGGCTCTCCCGCATTTGCGCCCATCGGCACAAGCGGTGCAACAACCCTTGGAGATCCAGCTTGCCTTACTACAGGAGGAAGTGCCGCAATTACTATTGTCGGTATTCCAGCTTCCTCAATCGCTCTCTGCACTATAACTGCAGAGCGGTGGCAAGTCCCTCAGCCAGCTGTCATTACAACAGCATCTACATTTTCATCCTTCAATTTTTGAGCGATTTCAGGTCCTGTTTCATTTGTGAAAACTTCTACATTTCCTCCCCCGCCCATGAAACCGAAATGCGTTGGGGCAACACCTTTTATTAAGCCTTTTGCGGCAAGTTCATTCAATCGGTCTATCGGGAACATACAGTTAATGTCCTTGTTTACATCCTGGTTATCATATCCACCGTGTGAAACCATTAAATCATCGCTGTCACAATCCCCGGGAATTTCTCTATAGCTCGTGTCTCCTGCCAAATTGAACCGTTTGTCAGACTTCAAGTGCACGCCGGCGGCCGTAGCCAATGCAATTTTCATTTCATTGAGCGGCTTTGTGACAGGCGTCCAGACAACCGGAGGTGTAATAGGCACAAATATTTCTGATTGCAAACCTTTTACAACAGTCAAACTCATTTCTCTATACCTCCCTACAATCTTCTTTGTATTCAGATTGAATATGCTTTTTATAGTTTTCCTCAGCGCTTCTTTTAGCTTCAAGCTGTCTAACGGCACTTCTCGCATATTCTTCATCGACTTCCTCATCAAGCACTTCAATGTATGTCATCATAAATCCCACTTGCTGGCCTCTCATAAGTTCCACCGGGCTTATAACCATGCGTCTTGGCACTTTTATTTGTCCCATGCGACCCTTGAAATCAACCGTTACGGAGCAATCGCTAAAATCAACTACTATTCCTTCATAAAAACTTTCTGATGAAGCATATTTCAATCTGTCCATTTTTTATCACCTTTACTTTTTATTCTTCGATTTCGTAGATTTCTCTACGTTTTTTGGATTTTTCCAGACTTTGCTCGTTATCGCAAAGTTCTATTTTCTCTTCTGTTGCCTTTTCTATCATTTCTACATTGTTTTGTTTTACATTCGGGTTCCAAGATCTTTCTGGCTTCTTGACGCTTTCGCCCATCATTTCAGCCTTGAGCATGTATATTGCCCTTATTGCATCTTCCTTGCATAATGTGTTGTTTGCTAGGATTTCATTCTCGATTCCCTGCATGGATTTATTGTTGTCTATCATTGCATTCATGAATTCGTTTCCTACAACCAATTGTCCCTGAATCGCTGCATAGGTCATTCCAACAACAGGAATTCCCCTTTTACCGACTTGCTCTATATGGGACGCAAAGTCTATATGGTTGTTTCCAAACCCTTCTGTTCCAACTATTGCACCGTCAAGATCCATAGTTTCAACAGTCATTCCAAGAATATTCGAAACATAGAATTTCTCAGAGTTGACTTGGGGCGAACCAACGAGTATTACCGCAACAAGATCGACTTCTTCGTCATTCATTAGTTCAAGAACCATAGGCTCTCTCCAGTAATGTCTTGATGTCTCTTTTGATGCAGGTCCTATACATGTAAGTGCATGAATACATCCGTCAATAACTTGAAGCGGAGAAACAACGATTGGAACGTTTCCAAGATCTACATTGGCTTTTGCTCCAAGAGTTCCAACCGGTTCTACAGGCAGGAGGAAGTTGTCATGCATTGCTCCCTGTCCCATGATCTCTTTGATTAGTGCAACTCTTTTCTTTCCGGGATGTCTTGTTTGAACAAATTCCTCTGTGTCTACAACCAGGCTTTCATCCAAAGTTCTCAGGACTTCACGGATTTCCTGAGTAACAATATCAGTAGCCCTGTGAGCAGCCATCGGTCCAGGTCTTTCCATGTTTGTGCCGCGTTTTACAGTTACTTGTGTTTTTATGAAAATCTCGCCGAATTCGGGTGAACCAGGACGTCCCCACATGATATTTCTGTCAAGAATCCCTTCTGATGATCCGAATTCTCCGATTTGTACTCCATCTTCATCAGTACCGGTTACAACAACAACCGTTCCATCGACAACTCTTGTTGTTCCTTCTCCTACATCGCCATCTTCTTTTGTTGCGATTGGTTGAATGTCCATAAGGGTTTCGCTGTATGTGTCGTATTTGTCCGGAGTGATGACTTCAATTTTCATATCGACTACAAGCTCTTCAGTTTCTATTGCATCCTTGCAGATATCCTCGCGAATTATAAGACTTGTACCGTCTATTTTTGTTTCTGGTCCAAATTCAACATTATTAATTAAAAAATGTTTTCTTGTAAGGCTCCTGATGACTTTTTCCTCATGGGCTTCCGGACTTGCAGCAGTTTCCTCTTTAACATCTTCCTTAACAGGAACTACTGCACCTGAAGGCATTTCCCCACCGGCAACAGCACCTGCTACCGAAAGCGGAATTTCGAGATCTATATCTCTGCCTTCACCTATGTGAATTTTGACCACTCCGCCTTGATTTCCCATCTGCATGACTGGTGCAACAGGATTTACAGGAGCAATTTCCTCCTCGACAGAAGGCTCTTCTTCAACTTTTTCTTCTTCAACTTCAACTTCTGCAACTCCATCAAGAACAGCCGCTGTAAGCGGTGTAAGCGAGTCAACCGTTTCGGTTAATGTCGCGTCCAAAACCTGTCCTATAGTCAAAGCGTTTTCGGGTACTTCCAGCAGTCCGGAATCCTCAAGATCAGGAAGTATTTCAGGATCTTCCAGATTTTCAGGCTTTATTACCGTACCTGCTTCGAATCTGCAGCAAGTAACAGCCAAATCATTGGCATGCTCCTTTGCAGTTTCCAAAGTAATTGACATTTTTCTTTCCCCCTATTCTTTATTTTCTATTTATTCTTTGATTCGTCTATAGAGCTTGTGACCACAAGCCCTTAAAACGTGGTCAGTACTGTGATACACCGGAACTCCCAACCTGGGAGCCACTTTCATGACAGTGTTCGTTCAATCCTGGCATGTACCGGTCAAAATAACCTCGGCTCCATGTTTTTTAAGGTACAAAACAGTTTCCGCCTGGCCAGGGCAAGATCCCGGCAACTCGCAACGGTAACGTCCTCTACCGTCTTCCTTCATTCTTTTGCATTTCTTTTCAGCAACTACTTCGGCTCCCATTTCTTCTGCAATTTGCCTAAGTCTTTCTTCCTGGGCTCCGCATTCGCATGCTATGATGCCAACTTTCCTTTTTTCGTTAGGAAAAGGCATAGCCACAAGAATTCCTCCCGTGGTTTTAGTAACAGCGGTTTCTTCCGATCCTTTCTTTCCTGTGAAAGGTCCACCAGCTACAATCTCGCCATAATGGCCGTAATAACCTCCCGAAGCGTCAAGCAGGGTTTCGAAATCAGTGCCTATTGGAACATTGAAGAATACTTTTCCATTCTTGGCATCCTTAAGTCGTCCACCTACCGTCAGGTCCTTTGTTATTACTGGACGTCTGTCCTCAATTGCCCAGACAATGTTTTTCATTGTTTCAACATTGCAAATGACAGCATTAGCTTCAAGCGGCAATTGACCGGGGTTTAGCTCCACACCTATGAGTTCTCTTATTATGACCCTCTCGTCTCCTGCGGGATACATGTCCGGCAAAAGTTTCACTTCTACGTTCTTCTCTTTTGCGCAGGCCTTTTCTAATGCCGCAATAGCTCTTTTGTTATGGGGCTTGGGCTTTATGGCAATTATTCCATGCCCCGCCTCCGTTATTTCCTTGACATATTTGACACCCCTTACAATAACTTCAGCATTGTCCTCTAGATAAAGTATGTTATGGTCAAGAATCGGCTCGCATTCGGCCGCATTGGCAATAACATATCCCCCCGCAAGCTTTGTCCCGAGCTTTATTCCCGTGGGGAATCCCGCTCCGCCAGCTCCAACAACTCCCGCTTCTTTTATTGCTTCAGCCATATCGTCTGTTTTCTTTATTTTAATAAAGTTTTCAGGTTGATCTTCGTCGGCTTTTATTGCTATCGATCCCTCTTCCACGGATTCAACAAGGCCTTTTACACTCGAGTGTATATTGGCTCCCAGTCCTTCAGGAACTGCTATAAGTTGGCCTCTTTCCACCAAATCTCCTACAGAGACTATGGCTTTGCATGGTCCCCCTACATGTTGCTTCAACTGAATAACAACTTTTCCGCCGGTTTTTTCAATCAATCCAATCTTGCTTTCAAGTTTGACAGCTGCTTCCATTATTTCACCTCCTTAAAAAGTTTCATCGACAAAACTTTGTTATTTTTTAGTCACGCCCAATATACACGCAACTTGCGTGCCAACTTGGTCGAAAAAATGATAAAAACGCTGTGCCCCAGCGTTTTCAACAGTTTTATTTTTATATAGTTTTTATCTATCGTCTTATTTGCAACTATCCGCTTAATCTATGTGTCGATATTCCGACGCCACCGCGTTTTCATAATTTTCTTATTTTTCAATATTTTCTTACTCGTTCATCAAATACATTATTTGTATAAACGGCTATTTGCAAGCTGTTCATAATTTCAGTTCGATTAATCTTTTTTAGATTTCATAGCATTATTGCATCCATGTGATTAAATTTGTATTTTATCTATTAAATTATCAACAAACCGACGTGTGTCGAATTGTTGACACGCGTCGGTTTGTTGACACTATTCAATATTATATTGCTCCATTTTGTAATAAAGCGTCGTTCTTGGTATGTTGAGCATCTGCGCGGCTTTTTTTCTGTTTCCATTGCATTCTTCCAAAGCAAGGCTTATACGATTAATTTCCAGATTTTGTACGGCTTTTTTCAAATCCTTCTCGGTGTATGCAGGCTCAATTTCATCGTTTTTGTTTCCATTTTTCATGTTTTCCGGCAAAGTGTCCAATGTAGCCAATCCATCTTCTCCGCAAACTACAACTATATACTCCATTACATTTTTCAATTCCCTTATGTTTCCCTTCCAACTGCATTTTCTTAGCGCATCCAATACATCCCTGTTCAATTCGGGAATGCGTCGGTTGTTTTTTTTCGCCATTTCCCTTAAAAAATGCCGAGCTAGAAGTATTACGTCGTTTTGCCTTTCCCTCAAAGGAGGCAATTCGATATTTACCACCTGCAGCCTGTAATATAAATCATCCCTGAATTTCTTGTCGTCAACCATTTCAGCCAAATTCTTATTAGTTGCAGATATCACTCTTATGTCTACCAGTCTATCTTTCTCGTCTCCTATCCTGCGCAATCGCCTTTCCTGAAGGACCCTTAGCAACTTTGACTGCATTTGCAACGGCATTTCACCTATTTCGTCAAGAAAAATAGTCCCTCCATTCGCCAATTCAAAAAGACCGGCCTTACCCTTCTTTCGAGCTCCTGTAAAAGCCCCTTCCACATAACCGAACATTTCACTTTCAAAAAGTTCAGACGGTATTGAACTGCAGTTTACCGGTACAAACATTCCTTTTCTTCCGCTGTAATCGTGTATGGCTCTTGCGAAAAGTTCTTTTCCTGTTCCGCTTTCACCTGTAATCAATACAGATGTTTCTGCTTTTGCAATCTGTTTTGACATTTTTATACAATTGTTTATTTTTATGCTGTTTCCAATTATATTCTTAAAATTGTCGCCGGATATTTCTTTTATATGGCTTTCAAGCAATGCAATTGCGTCGTTTGCCTTTTCCAAATCATGTGCCAAATTATTTATTTCTGTTACATCTCTATCTGTTGTAACAACTCCCGTAAATTGCCCTTCAATAAATATGGGAAACGCATTTATTATTACATAGGAGTCTTTCCTTGGGCGGTGCAAAGCATTTTTAACAGGTTCTTTTGTTTTTAAAACATTAAGACCCATTGCATTTGGAAAATACTCCGAAATATTTTTGCCTACTATATCTTCTCTTTTTACATCATAAAGATTTTCACAACTATTGTTCCAAACTATAACAATCCCTTTTGCATCAATAACACAAATAGCCTCGTAAGAATAATCGACAAGATACATCATTTGATTCAACATGCGTTCGGCTTTCATATAATAGAATCTCCAGATTTCTTCCCTTCGGACTACGCCACTTAAAACATCTTTTTCCATTATAGGCAAACGTCCTATGCCTTCTTTTATCATCAAATCCCGACATTGGTGCATTGTCAATCTTTCGTCTGCGACAATAAGATTCGTTTTCATGAAGGCCTTCGCCGGATAATATTTGTTTTTTTCGTCTTGATAAATGTATTCAAAATCCTTGAGTGTCAATATCCCTGTAAGCACCCCTTGAGCATCCTTGAAAAAGGCTTCTTGCATGTTTTTTTTAAGCATTGTTGTTACAATCTCGTTGATCTCATCATTTTCATCAAACAAAAGATATTCTTTCGAATACACTTCGCTTGCCAGAATATCGAATATATAGTCTTTCATGCAGACGCCCCCTTTTTTATATTACGGATATTATAGCACATGGTTGCAAATAAAAAAAAGCACATATGCAAACAGCCAAAATCCTTACTGTATGATTATACTTAACAGATAACACCGTCCAACTTTTTTAATACATTCATAAAAACAGGCATAAACCGGCTACAAATGACCTTTTAACGATTTGATACCCTTGTTTTTGATTTTAAACACTTTCAGATTACAAATAGCGTGCTTTTTGATATACAATATAATTCAGAAAGTAAAGAAGGAGAAAAACACATGCAAAAAAAAATAAACCCCAAAATAATAATTCTAATAGGAGTCTTTTTCACATCGTTTTCTTCAATACTCACAAGAATATCAGAAGCCCCTTCGCTTGCAATAGCGACTTACCGCCTTGGCTTCACGGTGCTGCTAATTGCTCCCGTCTTTTTTGCCAAACACATTTATGAACTCAAAGGACTAGACATTAAAACCTTAATGCTTTGCATATTAAGCGGCATTTTTCTTGCCTTGCACTTTGCATCATGGATAAGTTCAATAAAATACACTTCTATAACAAGTTCTACGGTACTTGTAAACACTCAGCCCGTATTCGTTGTTATAGGGAGCTATTTGATTTATCGTGAAAAATCATCGCTCAGGTCCATTCTAAGCGTTCTTGCAGCAATAGCCGGAAGCGTAATAATCTCCCTTGGGGATTCATCTATGGGCAGCAATATACTTTACGGAGATTTCCTGGCTGTTGTTGGGGCTGTTACTGTAGCGGCATACATGCTGATAGGTAGGTATGCAAGGAAAAACCTTTCCGTTACTGCATACACCTTCATAGTCTATGCTACATGCACAATAACGCTCTTTTTCATGTCTTTGGCAACATCCACAACATTGACCGGATACCCAATGAAAGAACTCGCAATATTCATGACTTTGGCAGTTGTTTGCACTCTTCTTGGCCATTCAATCTTCAATTGGGGTCTTGGTCATGTAAAATCAACCTTTGTTTCCACCGCCATTCTCGGAGAACCGGTCCTTGCAACCATATTTGCAATTATCTTTCTTGGGGAAATGCCCACTATCACCCGCATATTAGGGGGGATCATTGTAATCGGCGGAATATACAGCTTCACAATGGCTGAGGCTGCAGAAAGCAAGGAAGCTGCAATAGAAAATTTAAATGCAGAAGGCAATGCTGTGAAAATAACAGGGCAAGGCAGAAACATATGAATCATTATTATAAAATTCTTACCTCTTCCCCTGCATCAATAAAGAACAAATATGCTTCTTTGACTTTTTTACAGGTAATTTTTTCCAACGCTTCTCTGTAAACATTCAATTGTATTCTGTATGTGTCGGCTGCATTTTCCAAGCCTTTTTTCCATGAACTTCCTGTCTTGTAGTCAAGAAGAACCCATTCCCCATCCTCTTCAAAATAGCAATCGATTATGCCCTGTATCAAAAGCTTGTCCTTTCCTCGCAGCGTTTTTCCCACTTCAATGATTTCTTCCACTCCCTTGCTCAATACAAAAGGCACTTCTCTGTTGACATTTTCAGCCGCCATTATACGCTGGCCCAGCGAAGATTTTATAAATCCCTTTATTTTGCCAAGGTCAATATATTTTCTTGAATCCGGCGCCAGGATGTCCTTTTCAATCATTTCATTTATCTGCTTCTCAATTTCTTTTTCGTTTTCGGTCACTTCACTATCAAAAACAATGTTTCGCATTGCAACATGGTACATGTCCCCTATTTCCGCCGGTGTCGCTTCTTTTTTTAACGAAAGGGCTGCAGGCGCCTTTGAAAGCGCCGGCAATGTGAATCCAATCTTTGAATTTTCCTTGCCGGGGTCAAACCTGTTAAGCAGGGTAACCGTCATTTTTGATGGCATTTCCACCAGAGGAGCGTATGTATAGCTCCACGACAATGTCTTTTCAATCCTATCAATCAATTCCCTGTCAGCCTCGAAATCAAGATTTTCAACACGTTCTTTCACCGAGTTGTCAAATGCTTCAGGAATTCCTTTAGAAAGAGTTGACCTGTCATGGATCATGATCCGCCAATTGTGCCCTTGTCCGGAAAGCCTAACTTCCCTTCCGTTTTGTGCTGCAAGTTTGTCTGTTTCATTCATCATTGTCGAAACCGGGCCCATTATCCAGTCTAAAAACGAATTTGAGTCAAGTATTGAATAGTCAGTCATGCTTTCTGCCCACTTGGTCATTTCTTTTTCAGCGTTTCTAACAGACCCAACAAGCATCAATCTGTCCGAAGCCCTTGTCATTGCAACGTAGAGTATGCGCATCTCCTCCGCAACAGATTCCCTGAAGGAACGAAGCTTTATTGCCTTTTGCGGCAGGCTCTCTCCGTAAACCCTCTTTTGTATGTCGTAATGCTTTGGTCCAATTCCTAAATCCCTATGCAATAAAAGGTCATTTTTGGAAACGTTCCTTTTCATTTTCTTGCCAATTCCAGTCATTATTACAACCGGAAACTCGAGTCCTTTGCTTTTATGGACAGTCATCATGCGCACAACATTATCCTTTTCTCCCAAAACGGCAGCAGTGTCCATGTCTCCTCTGCTTTTCAATACATCTTCTATGAACCTGATGAACTCAAAAAGGCTTCCGCATGTGCCTTTTGAAAGTGCTGATGCCCTGTCCATCAAAACCTTCAGGTTTTCACGGCGTCTTATGCCTCCCGGCATTGCCGATATATAGGCCATATAACCCGATTCAACTGAAAGTGTCCAAATAAAATCGTCAAGTTTCATGTATTGCGATTTTTTACTCCATTTTTCCAGTTTTGAATAAAATTCGTTGATCTTAATTGAAAGTTTATCCGTCTTTTCCATCATGTATGCATATAGGGCTTCATGATAGCTGCCGCTTTGATAAGCCAACCGTATTTGAGTCATTTCGTCGATAGAAAAACCACCTGCGGGGGATCGAAGTACAGACAAAAGAGGCAAGTCCTGCCTGCTGTTGTCAATAAGTTTCAAAAGATCAACTAAGAGTTTTATCTCAAGAGTGTCGAAATAACCGCCGCTGTCTTCGGTGTAAACAGGTATTCCCTCTTCACTCAGAATTTCATAAAAAACATCGGCCCAGTTTTTTGCGGCGCGTGAAAGTATAACAATGTCCCTATACTCTATTGGCCGATAGGAATTGATTTCGGCATCGTAGGTTTTTTCATTCAATAGCCGTTTAATAAGCCTGGCGGTCAATACGGCTTCAGCCTGTGAATGGTTAAGCTCTGATATTTCCTCTTCCAACATTTCACCGCCAGCATTAAAGAGCTTTTCAAGCATATGTATTTCGACGGCTTCCGCCCTTTCCGAAAGAAAATCTTTTCCCGGATTCAGCTTGGCATCGTTATCATATTGAATTTCTCCTGTGTTTTCATTCATAATGTTTGTAAAAACAAAATTTATTGCTTCGAGTATTGTCTCACGGCTCCTGAAATTTTTGTTGAGCACAATTCTTTTTCCGTCCGTTTTTTCTCTACCATACTTCAGATATTTGGAAATGAATATGCCCGGCTCGGCCAATCTAAACCTGTATATGCTCTGCTTTACATCTCCAACCATAAATATATTGTCTGGCGAAGCAATCATGCCGATTATAGCTTCCTGCATTCTGTTGTTGTCCTGGTACTCGTCTATGAATATTTGACGATACTTGCCCCGAAACCTGCCAGCCATACGTTCATCTTTAAGAATATCCAGAGCGAAATGCTCCAGGTCGTTGAAATCCATCAGCCGCCTCTCAGCTTTTTTATAGAGATACCTTTCATCAAGCTTTTTGACAAGTGATGCCAGACATTCTATGTCCGGCTTTAATTCCCGCATATGCCCATAGGCTTTTTTCAACTGGCAGTCCACATATTTTTTCCGAAGATCCAATATGCGTTTTTTCAGCTTATTCCTTCCATTCTTTACTTTTTCAATTTTTTCAATGTCCATAGACTCTTTGTCGGCTTTCCTTATTGCTTTAAACTTCTCGAAAACAGGATTTGGATTTTCCAGTACTTCCTTCGAATATACATGGTAGTAATCCTCAATATCCTTTTCCGCCGCAAAAATGAGTTTTTCAACCATATCTCCATCTGACCCCAAAGCATGCAGATAGGGCGATGGACCGTCTGGCATTTCAGCTGTCTTTACAAGTTCTCCATACTCTTTATAAATATCATCCAACTCCATTGCAAGCTGTCCCTTTATTTCCGACATCCACTCACCTTTTTTGAATTCCTCGTATGGCTGCCCGAATAAAGAGATAGAATCCTTCATCCATTCCCAGGGCTCAGGCATGCTTTTTGCAAAAGAGTGGAATTTTTTTATGGTATTTTTGAAATCTTGGTCGTCCTTGTTGTTGCTGAAAGCCTCTATCAGGTTTAGAAATTCGGGAACTCTTTCAGAATAATAATCTTCCATTATTTCCTCAATCGCTTGGTCCCTTAACATACTCCTCTCAAGGTCGTCCGCTATTCTGAATTCGGGATCAACGTCAATTACATGAAATCCTGCTCTTATGACTTCAATGCAAAAGCCGTGCAGTGTTTGAATCGACGCCCTGTTGAGGCGGTTTATCTGTCTTCTGATGAATTCCGTCTTTTCCAGGTCGCTTTTGTTCTCATCCAAAAGTTTGATTAGGGCGCCAAGTATCTTCTCGCGCATTTCAGCCGCAGCCGCATGCGTGAATGTAACTATAAGCATCTGGTCAATGTCTATTCTTTCTTTTATCATCATGTCAAGTATTCTGGCCACCAATACAGCAGTCTTCCCCGAACCTGCCGCAGCCGATACAAGCAGATGGCTTCCCCTGGTTTCTATAGCCTCTTTTTGCTGCCTGGTCCAATCAACCACGGTTACCGCCCCCATTTTCATTTTGCTCTTTCGATATTTTTAAACTTTTCCCAATCCGTTCCAATGCCTCTTTTTCAGACAATGGCTTGAGGTTTCTGTATGTGTTGTCGGTCAAATCCGTGTCAAATTGGCAAATTGATGAAAACTCGCAGAAGGTGCATGCCTTTTCGTCTCCCTTTCTGAACGGTGCAGCTTCCATTTTTCCCTCAAGTATGCTTTCTGCAGCATCGCCGACAGTTTTCAAAGCAAATTCCAGCAAATTTTCGAAATCTTCTATTTCAAGTGAACCCGCAGCTTTTGCCAGGCTTAAGTCCTTTTTCAGTTTAACCGGAATTATTTCGGATGCTTTCCCTTCATCAAGCCCGCTGTCTATAAGCTTGATGACTTTTTCGTCCCGAAGAACAATTCCCTTCATCTTGAATCTGTTCCTGAATTCAGCTTTCATGCCGCTTTCATCTAAACCCGTATCCTCCACCATGGGATCGTCAATCTTGAAATAAAAGGCCCCTGCCGGCACTGCTTTTTCTCCTTTGTCTTTAGCTGCCCTTATAGCCGCATTCAGGTATACTGGCAACTGAATCTGCAGACCGTAACAGGTGTCTCCTATTTTAAAAGGCTTTTCATATGATTTGTAGTCAATAACCTTTATGTAAAGGCTGCCGCCGTTTTTACAAATATCCATTCGGTCTATTCTTCCTTCAAGATTTATTTTTTGTCCGTCTGCTGTTTCAAGTACAATCGGAGGCATCTCTTTGCCAACTCCAAAAGCAATTTCTGATGCATTTGGTACAAATTCTCCTTTTTTAACATGTTCAACTGCCATTTGAGCTGTTTTTTTCGCAACTCTTTCGATTCTGTCTGCAAAATACTTGTAACGCTCAGTGCTTTCGAGAAGCTTGTCGCTCCATCCTTCGATTGTCTCGCGAGCCGCCAAGCTCATTATTCCGTCAACCTCTTCCATCGTAAGTTTGTGCCAATTCTTTCCGCTGTCACCTATTTTTTTAGTGAAGGTCTCAACGGATTCATGAAAGATGCTCCCTACCTCCGGGCTCTTAAGTTCATAGACTCTTCTTTCAGAAGGCCTGAGCCCGTATGTTACAAAATGCTGGAATGGACACCTGTAATATCTTTCTATGCGACTGCTGCTGGAACGGAGCGGCAACCCGTAAAGCCTTGCCGCGACTTCCTTACCCATTTTCCATTCTTTATTATCATGAAACAAGGCCTTGCTTGTGGTTTTGAAATCGCTTTCAAAATATGGCGATTCTCTTATCCAACACGCCATTGCCTTTTCTGTTTCAGTCATCGGCCTGTCTTCTTCAATATGTCGCCTTATGGCCTCTACAACGTGTCCATATGCTGCTTTTGGAGCCCTGAAAGTCCTGTCGGGCCTTGACCCCATATTGTCCCCCATTTCATCAATTTCAGGAAAAAGCTGTTTTAACCTGCCTGCCAATATTGACGGTCTGAGGCTTTGCCCCTCTGAATCGGCGAGCGCATAACTAAACCATATGCATCCGGTCGGTTTTGCCATTGCATTGTAGAGCGCAAAACGCTCCTCACCCACTCTGGTGTCCCCATCCATTGTAACCGGCAAACCTCTTGCCTGCATTACCCTTATTTCTTCATCAAGCATTATTCCCGCATCCTCGACGATGGAAGGGATGATGCGATCGTTTATTCCAAGAATAAACAAGGCCTTGACTTTGTGGGGTCTGGTGCGCTTGAGACCGCCTACAAGCACTTGGTCTATTGTAGACGGTATTACGCCGACTTCGTGGCTCTCTATTCCAGCTTTCAATATTTCCACAAAGGTCTCGATATCAGTCTTTTCATTTCCTCCCACTTCTATGAGCTGGTCAAAGATTTCCATGAGTATATTCCAAATTTGGGAATACTCGCTCGCATATTCATAATCCCCTTCTTGTATCAAACTTTCTACGAATGCTTCCATCCTGTCGGCAACCCCCCCCGAATCAAGAAATTCGTAAAGAGCCTGCACAAATCCACTTATGTTTTCAGCCTTGTCCATTTTCGATTTGAAAATACTGAAACGCTTCCACAATTTAATGCGGGCTTCTTCAAGCACATCTCCAAATTCAAGATTAGCTACGTCAAATGGCTTGCTCCAAAGGTTCCCCCTTATTCCTCTTGCCAAAACATGATTTTCCAGTTTCTCGACAGTTTCTCTATCTATTTCTGACAAGCCTGTTTTGAGGAATGAAAAGACATCCTCGTATCTCATGTTTCTTTTTATTGTCTCAAGAGCCGACAATACATATCGCGCCATGGCGCTGCCTGCTATTGCCCTCTTGCGGTCAATAAAGCATGGTATCTCGTAATCTGCAAAAATTCTTCTTATGTCTTCGCCGTAGATAGACATGTCGCATATAATTCCCATATCCCTGTAGCGGTAGTTTTTTTCATCTGCCAGCCGCAGTATTTCGCCTGCGGCATTCTCTATTTCAGAAAAACGGTTCTTTGCGGCAAAGAGTGTTATTTTTTCCGGTTTTCCCTTATATGCGACAGTGGGATAGCTGTAGAAATGATCCCGCAAAAAAGAAAGTTCTCCATTATCGCTTGAAGCTTGGCACACTTCAATCGACAATGTTGCACCTGCTTCCTTTGCCAATGTCTTTACATCTTCAAGGGTTCTTAATGTGTTGGAGAACACATTGGAATCTCCATTGTCATATGTGTCGCACGCAAGGGTAATAACAAGGTCTTGCGATTTTTTCAAAAGAGCTTTGACAAGGCTTTTTTCACGTCCTGTAAAACCCGCAAAACCGTCAACATAAAATACCGTATCTCTATGTTTCTCCGATTCCATAAGCTTTTCTTCTGCAAGTTCATATAGGTCCCATGTGTCGGAATATTTTTCCTTGAGTGCATTCTCCATATATTCATATGCAAAAGCTATGTCCCTCAATTTTCCTTTCAACAATTCGAGTCCACGTATTCCCTCAGCCGTTGCAAGAATTTCATAGGGTATGATTCCATTCTTTTTGAGCTCATTTATAAAATCGTTCAATTGGCCTATGAATCCCTGTTTCCGAAATGAGCCGTTAAATACTCCGAAAGCTTGTCCATTCTCCTCAAACGCCTTGCGGAGAAGCATTGTTTTTCCAAGGTCGCTTATATGATTTGTTCCGAGTCCGCCTTCTACTTCCAAAATCCTGTGCACAAGACGGCTGAAACTTAATACTTCAGCACCCAAAATTCCAGGCTTGTCAAGTCTTTCCACCAGGTCGCGTTCCGCCTGAAAGCTATATTGCTCCGGAACTATAAGAACCGTGTCCAAGCCCTGCTCTATTCTGTTTTTAGCCAATTCGTACAAAAGATCAGTCTTCCCGCTGCCCGCTCTTCCGGTGATTATTTTCATTCCCATGGCAAACCCCTTTTTCAATTATTATCCGTCATGTAATATTTCGATAATGCAAAGCTGTTTCCCTTCACATTGCAAGACAAAAGCTCATGCATGCTTGAGCTTGAAGGCTTGCATAAAATCCTGCATCTTGATTTTTTTGATTGCAATATATGTTTTACTGATAGACTTTCTTTGTAGTATAGTATAAAGGAATCAAATAAAGGGGATGAAGCTATATGAGCATTTTACATTTAACAATAATTCTTTTGGTTGGAATCTGCGCCGGTTTCTTGAATACCTTGGCCGGAGGAGGCTCCCTTTTGACAATGCCGGCATTGATTTTCATGGGTTTGCCGTCTTCTGTAGCCAATGGAACAAACAGGGTGGCGCTTCTGTTCCAAAATGCGACTGCAACAGCCAACTTCAAACGCAAGGGCTACTTCGACTGGCGGCTTGTTCTAATGCTGGCCATTCCTGCGGTGTTTGGCGCTGCACTGGGTTCCAGCCTAGCTGTTGAAATACCTGACCAAGTATTCAACCGCATGCTTGCAGGTGTAATGATAATGGTCCTTATGCTTATTCTTTTCAAGCCAAAAGCAAAACAAAGGGAACTGATCTCCCCTATGACATACAGAAAAAAACTTGCAGCAACAACCGCTTTTTTCTTTGTAGGACTTTACGGCGGCATTGTCCAAGCCGGGGTAGGTTTCATAATTATAGCCTCTCTGACATGGATAACCGGATACGACCTTGTAAAAATAAACAGCGTAAAGGTATTTATAGTTGCAATATATATCTTTTTTTCACTTGTGGTCTTTGCCGCAAACGGCAAGGTCGATTTGATTCTGGGTCTTACATTGGCAGCGGGCAACAGCATGGGTGCTTGGATCGGAAGCAATTTCGCCGTAAAAAACGGCGACCGCTGGATAAAGATAATCCTAACGTTCGCCGTAGTGGCAATGGCCATAAAGCTTGTCTTTACTTCATGATTCTTTTTAACCGCCTCATTGCTGCGAATGCAAAACACAAAAGCAATGCATATTGAATAATAAATGCATATATGGTTCTTTTAACTGTCTCTATGAAAAATTCAAGCGGAAGCATCTGTATCAAGACATCTGTTTTTGGATTTAATATCCACAGTTCATTTGTAAAAAATATATTGTGAAAGCTTATGAAGTGCTTTTCAAAATCGCTCGAAAGCATAATAGCAAAGGCTATTGCCGCTAACAATACAGTAAAGCCCGATGCAAATATCGCCTTGGATGGCTTTTTCATTTTCCTGCCGTCAATGGCATAAAGTATGAAAAGACCAAGTACCACAAAGGCTAAAAAAACATTCCTCAAATAGAAGCCGGCCATAAAAAGCTTCTTTACATCCACCATATGCAGTTTTTCTCTTTGGCCGAAAACCTCAACGCTTTCTCCGCCTATTACCGCCTCCATGTCAAGCGAATCCGTTCGGTTTCTCAAATAGGCTATTATGCCTGAGCTTATTTCAGCCAAATCCTCAGAATCGGTCCCAACTGTTTCACTAATATTTAATTCTTCATGCATATGTGCGTAAAAATTTTCATCGAAAGCAATCATTTCAATGCTTGTAAGCAATAAAACCAGTGGAAGCAAAATCGCCACCATAATAGTCAGGCTTCTTTCAAATATCCTCTCCACTTGAATCTCCTTCTTCCAAAAGCTCTAAATCGTCAATTCTTTGATTGCTTATCCGACTGTCTTTAAATGTTGTCATTAGCCTTATTATCTGTTCCACCGAAAAAAGCAAGTTTTCGTTTGTTTCTTCAATGGCTGTTTCCAAATCACTTGCCCTTCTTTGTATTGAAAATGCGGCTGTAATCCCGCTTTTTTTAAGTTGCCCGCAATCCGCTGTAACTTCTCCCGCCAAGGCTACTAGGGGCATGTTCTTTGCTCTGCATCTGGATGCAATTCCCGATACGGCCTTGCCCATAAGGCTTTGGCCGTCGATTCTTCCTTCTCCTGTAATGACCAAATCGGCTTCCTCCAGCTTGGAGTCGAAATCTGCGGCTTGGAGAATCAAATCTATTCCGCTCTCGAGTTTTGCGTCGAAAAATGCCATCAGTCCATAACCAAGTCCGCCTGCCGCTCCTGCTCCGGGGATATCTTTAAGCTTTTTGCCTGTAGCCTTGGACACCACTGAGGAGAATTTTTCAAGATTATTATCCAATATTTCAACGATTTCCCGATCGGCCCCCTTTTGAGGACCATATATGGATGCTGCGCCAATTTCACCCAAAAGAGGATTGTTGACGTCGCAGGCAACCATTATTTGAGAATCCTTTATGCGAGAATCCATGTTAGCCAAGTCAATCCTTGCTATTTCTGCAAGTCCTTCTCCGGTAGGCCTTACCTCATCTCCATTTTCGTCAAGGAATAAAGCTCCAAGAGATAAAGCCATGCCTGTGCCTCCGTCGTTGCTTGCGCTTCCGCCTATTCCTATTATGAATTTCCGGCAGCCTCTTTCCAGTGCATCCAGTAGAAGCTCGCCCGTTCCCACTGTTGTTGTGTACAGAGGATTTTTTATTTTTGTAAGCGAAAGCCCCGAAGCCTGCGCCATTTCGATTACTGCTGTTCCATCCGGCAAAATCGCATAAAATGCTTCTACAGGCTCGAAATCAGGGCCTGTAACTGTGCATGAGATTTTTTCGCCTCCGGCGGCGGCAAGATATGCGTCAACCGTCCCCTCCCCTCCGTCAGCAAGAGGAATTTTGACGACACGCACACCCTTTTCCTTTGAGGCGGCTTTTTCAATCAAATCGCAGATTGCAATCGACTCCGCACTTCCCTTGAAAGAATCAGGCGCTGCTAAAATCACATATTCCTTCATCAAATGGCCTCCATATCAAAATTTATATTCCGGCAACCCCTGAAGTTCTGGCGGCTTCCATTACAGCTTCGGATACAGACTTCATGATTCTTTTGTCGAATGGTTTGGGCAAAATATTGTCTTCATTTATTTCAGAATCGTCTATTACCGATGCTATAGCTCTTGCCGCGGCTATTTTCATTGCTTCGTTTATATCCGAAGCCCGAACATCCAAAGTCCCCCTGAAAATAGCCGGGAAAGCCAAAACATTATTGACCTGATTCGGAAAATCGCTTCTTCCCGTTCCTATGACTCTAGCTCCAGCTTCTTTTGCGAGGTTGGGCATTATTTCCGGGACCGGGTTTGCCATGGCGAATACTATTGAATTTTCTTTCATTGATGAAATCATTTCTTTTGTGACGATGCCGGGAGCCGAAACTCCAATAAATATGTCCGAACCCTCCATCGCCTTGGCCAAGTCGCCTTTCATACCTGAAAGGTTTGTTTTTTCGGCAATTTCTTTTTTTGCCCAGTTGAGCCGGTTGTCGCCTTTGCATATTATTCCCTTGCTGTCGCACATGACAAGGTCTTTGAATCCAAAATCCAGGAGAAGCTTAGTGATTGCCGTTCCTGCAGCTCCCGCTCCATTTACGACAACCCTCATGTCCTTCTCATTTTTTCCGACTATTTTCAATGCATTTATTATTCCCGCCAACACAACAATGGCAGTGCCGTGCTGATCGTCATGGAATACCGGTATATTCATGCGCTCCTTGAGCTTTCTTTCGATTTCAAAGCATCTGGGCGCAGAAATGTCCTCCAAATTTATGCCTCCAAAAACCGGCTCGAGCAGCTCCACAGTCCTTACTATTTCGTCCACTTCATTGCTTCTTAAACATATCGGAAATGCATCAACACCCCCCAATTCCTTGAACAATACCGCTTTCCCCTCCATTACCGGCAAAGCTGCGTCTGCACCTATGTCTCCCAATCCAAGAACTGCCGACCCGTCCGTTACAACGGCAACCATGTTGCCCTTGCTGGTATATGTATAAATGGAATCCGGATTTTCATGTATCTTTCTGCAAGGTTCAGCAACGCCCGGCGTATAAGCCGTTGAAAGGGCGTCCTTGTCCTCTACCTTGACTTTCGAAAGCACCGTGATCTTTCCTTTGTGCTTTTCGTGCATTTCAATGGCCATCTTGTTGTAGTCTTTCATTCTTTATCCTCCTGTTGTCTTTTGTATTTTTCTCTTTCGGTATCGTATATATTGCCGCCGTATGAATCGATAGCTACAATAGCGGGGAAGCCTTCCACTCTGAGTCTTCTTACGGCTTCAGTCCCCAAATCTCCATAAGCTATGACTTCTGATTCCTTGATCGAATCCGCAATAAGCGCTCCGGCTCCTCCAATTGCTGCAAAATAAACAGCTCCAAGCCTAATCATAGAATCTATAACTTTTTTAGATCGCATTCCCTTTCCTATCATTCCCCTCAAACCGGCTTTAAGAAGCGGAATTGTCAGATCATCCATTCTATAGCTTGTTGTCGGACCAGCAGAACCTATCACAGCACCAGGCTTAGCCGGAGCAGGACCGACATAGTAAATAATTGAATTCTTTAATTCGAAGGGCATTTCATGTCCTTTTTCAAGGGCTTCCATCATCCTTTTATGCGCAGAGTCCCTTCCCGTGTATATTATTCCTGTTATCTCAACCATGTCTCCCGCTTTAAGCTCCTTGACTTTTTCATAAGTCAAAGGCATCTCGATTTTTTTTATGGAATGCATAAATTCCTCCTTAGAGTATTCTTTCCTCATGGCGCGTCGCATGGCAATTTATGGCAACAGCCGCAGGCAAACCGGCAATATGGGTGGGATATGTTTCCACCTTGACTGCAATAGCCGTAGTTCTTCCGCCAAGTCCCTGGGGGCCTATTCCCAAATCGTTTATTTTCATCAAAAGCCGTTTTTCCATTTCCTCCAGCGAGGAATCCGGATTGCAATCGTCCACGCTTCTCAAAAGGGCTCTTTTGGCCATCTCCGCAACTTTTTCAAATGTCCCGCCTATTCCAACTCCCACGAATATGGGAGGACATGGATTGGGACCCGCTTCCGAAACCGCCCGAAGCACAAAATCCTCAACGCCTTCCATTCCATCCGAGGGTTTAAGCATTTTAATCCTGCTCATGTTTTCGCTTCCAAATCCCTTCGGAGCAACCACAATCTTAACCCTGTCCCCCGGGACTATTTTAATATGAACCACTGCAGGTGTGTTGTCTCCGGTGTTGTCTCTAAGAATGGGGTCCCTTACAATAGATTTCCTCAGATAACCCTCTTTGTAGCCTTTCCTTACGCCTTCGTTTACTGCCTCTTCGAAATCTCCTCCCGTCAAAAATACTTCCTGCCCAAGTTCTATGAAAAGTGTCGCCATTCCGGTGTCCTGGCAAATCGGCACTCTGTTTTCCTTTGCCAAATCGGCATTCTTGATTATGTTTTCAAGAATGTCTCTGCCTATTTCAGACTCCTCGGTCTTTTTCGATTCAGAAAGCTTTCTGTAAACATCTTCCGGAAGATTGTAATTCGAACTTATGCACATTTCCCTTACTGCATTCTCTATTTCCTTCACATGAAGTTCTCTCATCTGAGCATTCCTTTCGCCGCTCTAAAAAAACAGAAAAGCGCTTGGGCTTTTCTGTACCAACAGCCTTTTTATGTTATAAATATACACTAAAAGCCTATATAATTCAACTTGGGAAAACTCTATTAGTTTTCAAAAATATGCTCGTATTCTCCATATCCTTCTTCTGACAATTTATCCTTTGGGATGAATCTGAGCGATGCCGAATTCATGCAATACCTGAGTCCTGTAGGCTCGGGCCCGTCTGTAAAGACATGCCCCAGGTGTGAATCGGCATTCCTGCTCCTTATTTCAATCCTTTTGCCAAAAAGCTTTGTGTCGATTTTTTCAACAATGTTGCCCTCTTCCAAAGGCTTGGTAAAACTTGGCCATCCGGTACCGGACTTGTACTTGTCCCTTGAGCTGAAAAGCGGTTCGCCCGATACGATATCCACATATATGCCTTCCTCTCTGTTGTTCCAATACTTGTTGTTGAATGGAGGCTCGGTAGCCTCTTTCTGAGTGACTCCGTATTCAAGTTCCGTAAGCTCTTTAAGTCTTTCAGTCTTGTCGAATTCAGCATTCCATGTTTTGCCCATAGTGTCTCCCTTCCTTTCTTGCGTCGAAAATACGCCGTTTGATTGTCCGATGTCCGAATTTGAACTGCAGCATTCGGAATCCGCCTCTTTCTTGCTGTAATAATCCTGATGGTACTCCTCTGCATAGTAGAATGTTTCCAATGGCAGAACCTTAACCGCAATCGGCTCTTCGAATCTTTCCGACAGCTCCAGTTTCTCCAATGCGAATTCAGCAAGATCCTTTTCTTCTTCGCTTGCATAAAATATCGCCGGAGAATATTGCTGGCCCATATCCGGAAATTGCCCGCCCCCGCTTGTTGGATTTATAGCCTGCAGATAGGATTCCAAAAGCATGGAATAACTTATTTCATCCGAATTGTAAAAAACTTTTACAGCCTCGTAATGACCGGTTTTTCCTGACGAAACATCTTTGTATGTGGGATTCTCCGTATTACCGCCGGTATAACCCGAAGCAGCCTCTGCAACGCCTTCAAGCTCTTCAAAGATCGATTCGATCCGCCAGAAGCAGCCTCCTGCAAAAACCGCCTTGTCATATTCTTGGTAGTTACTGAAATCCGGAAATTCATCATTGTATTCCATCGCGCCTTTCCTTGCCGACATCGATATCAGTGCGCCGGCTATTATAATCAAGGAAATTACCGTTATGATAAATCGTTTCATTGTCATCACATCCTTATTTTCTTATATACCCACAATCATCAATTTATACCCCCCACGAGTATAAATATATGCAGAAAGAGACGCCCAATAGACAGGCGTCTCTTTTCTTAATCCGTTCCCGATTTTTTAAAGGAGAAAACCGAAAGCGAGTATCTTCACTTCCTGCTTTCATTTTAACCCATGCGTGGAAACAAGTCTTAAATAAAGGGTTACATAATAATTAAAAATTTGTAATTTTTACTACAAGACCGCTTCCTTGAATCTTGTTACGGTTTCAAAATAATAGTCCGATTCCTTTTTCATGAAATTGCGTATTTGCGAAATCTCATACGCCCAGCCTGCGGCGGCAAAATCGACCCCGGCTTTTCTTGCCATTTGCAAGCCCGGCTTCAAATCGTCAACCATGAGAAGTTGTGACGGCTTAAGATTAAAGGCTTTCATTATTTCATCGAGCGGATATGAATCCGGTTTCCTCTTTTGGGGATTGCTGTCCCATCCGAAAACCATATCGGGGTCTGGCGCTCCATGAAAATTGTAATCCCTTAAAATGCGCTCTTTTTCAGAATGGGAAACAACAGTCAAAATGCCCCCCGCCTTCTTGAATTCCCATAGCACTTCAATTAATCCATCGAAAAAATCCGGAATTCTTTTTTCTGTATGCTTTCTCCATATTCCGTATTGGGTCTGCAGCTCATCTTCGGTCAGCTTAAGTATTTCTGTGCAAAAGGGTCCGAAACCGGGTTCGAAACACTTCAATATAAACCCCTCCAAGCTACAAAGAGGCATATCTTTTCTGAGTATTCCCATTGACTCGACAAAAGAAGGATAATGAACCCGCGGTGTACTGTCTACAGCCGTATCGTCATGGTCAAGAACAAGACATTTATAACGCATTTGATCACCTTTCCCATAAATTTATATTTTTTAAATTCCGCTACATTTTTTCCATTCGTTGGTGGAGCTTTTCAATTTCCGCATCCGGCGTCACCAAATCAATAATCCATGCCATAATGATTATGCCCGGAATATTTACAAGAAGCCTTGTAATAGCAAATGGCGCTCCCATTGAAGATATTTCAAACAAGAGCATGGGTATTTTTGTAGTCGACCATGCCCCTATAAAAATCATTATGTTTGAGAATTTAACACCTTTTTTCATGAATACGGCAGCAACCGGAAAAGCTCCGTAAAGGGGCCCTACTGTCGCCGAACCAAAAAAGAAAGCCAGAAGAATTCCTTTTGCTCCTGATTCTTTGCCCATAAGCTTTATCATGGTTTCCTTGGAAATCCAAACATCAAGCAAACCCAACAGTATAAAAATGGGAGGTATTATCGACAGCATTTCTTTCAGTGCAAATCCGGATATTTTTATGGCTTCGATTCCTTTCCCCGCATCCCATGCAAATAAGAGTCCCAAAAGGATTCCCGAGATGAGGGCGCCCTTGAATTTCTTGATCAGAACCATAGGCCGTCAACCACCCTTCCAATTACATAAGCCACCAGGAATGAAAAAATAAAACCCATCAGATTCCTTATAAGCGTAATGCGCTTTCCAAAATATTCGGCTTCCATTTGAGCTGTGACAACCCCAACCATCATAAGGGATGATATAAAGGCCCCTATCTGCATGTATCCGGCCCCATTGTCTATAAGTACCGAAGCTGTGGGAAAAGCTATGAAGCCTGGAATAAGAGTTATCGCGCCCACTGTCGCAGACAATACCACTCCTATCCAACCTGATTGGTCACCTATTACCATGGTTATCAAATCGGCATCAAAAACAGCAAGAAGCACTCCAACCAATATCAATATCCCAAGCAAAGCGGGAAATATCTTACTGAATGACTTCCACGCCTTCTTCAATGCTTTTTTTGTTTTTTCCCTGCTTTTATGAAAAGAAAGAGCCAAAAGCACTGCGGACACTCCATACAAATAAATGATTCTCATATAATCCTCCGAAACGTTTCTTACATAATAATATAAAACAAGCGAAACCGCCACCGATTCCGCTTATATTGATTTCTATTTTCTTACTCTCGCGACAATACCCCCATTGGCGGAAAGCAATTCGGCTATACTGATTTTTACAAGAGAATTGGGAGATCCCCCTCCTGTGTATACGAAGTCCTTTTCCATAACTCTTTCATCAACTATAAAAACAGCCTCGTAGCCGAATGAAGGCACTCCTCCAACGGGATACCCGGTTTTTTCAAGAATATTTTCAGGCCGTGCTGTCTTCGGCCTTTCAATGCCCAAAGCTTTTGCAACCCTTTTCGATCCAACTCTATCTTCGCCTTTCACTATAGCAACAATTATGTTGCCTTCGGAATCGGACATGCAGATATTTTTCACGAAATCTTCAGGATTGGCCCCTGCCGTCTCCGCCGCTTCTTCAACACTATGGCAGGATTTTTCAAACACCAAATGTTGGCAGTCCACCTTGTTTTCCACTATATGCATCTTTAGCTTTTCCTCATATTTATTCATTGCTGTTCTCCCCTTACAACTTTATTTATCACTCCGCCTCCCAAGACTTCTCCATCCCTGTAAAAAACTGCCCATTGGCCCGGAGCCGGCGCCCTCTCTGGCTTATCGAAAACCACCCTTGCCTCTTTCCCTCTTCCAGGGAATATGCTTGCTTGGAGAAACCATCCCCATTGGCAAACCCTGACCTTTGCCTTTATCGGCAGCTGCAATTCATCAAAGGGTATGAAATTCACTTTGCCAACACGGATTTCTCTTGCATAAGTTTCCGAATCGTCTCCCAGAACTACTCGGTTATTTTGAGAATCTATTGAAACGACATAGTAACGGCGGTCAAAAGAATGACCAAGCCCCTTCCTTTGACCGATTGTGTAACGCGATATGCCTTTATGCAATCCAAGCACATTTCCATACGAATCCACAAATTCTCCCGTTATTGCCGCGTTTGGAAAACTCGCCTCCACAAAATCGATGTATTTTTTGCCCGGAACAAAACAAATATCCTTGCTGTCTTTTCTGTCGGCAAAAGAAAAACCCATCTCCAATGCAGTTTCCCTTACTTGTTCTTTTGACAATACATCCCCAAGCGGAAGCAAAAGATGTGAAAGCTGGCCTTGACTCAAACTGTTCAATAAGTATGACTGGTCTTTGTTTTCAGCTTTTGCGCAGTAAAGCCTGTGTCTGCCCAATTCCTCGTCGAATTCAACTGACGCGTAATGTCCGGTGGCCAAATAATATGCACCAATTTCCATCGCGTATTCCAACAGTTTGCCGTATTTGATCTGCCTGTTGCATTCCATGCATGGATTTGGTGTCCTGCCCTCCGAATAAGCCTTTGCAAAGGGACGCTTGACAACCCAATCGAAAACAGGTCTGAAATCCGCAACATGATGCGGAATCCCCAAGCTTTCCGCCGCCTTTCGCGCCTCAAAAATTTCCTTTTGGGGTCTTGGCAATCCGTCATCGCCTATTTCATCATAAAGATGCATCGTGACCCCAACAACCTCGTAGCCTATTCTTTTTAATAAAAAAGCCGTCACTGAGCTGTCAATACCTCCGCTCATGGCAACGGCCACTTTGTTTTGATTTAGCACCATATGAATTATTCCTCTTGATCTTTTTAACAATCATAACATCAAAGTTCGGTTTTGTTAAGCATATCCCTCAAAGCAAGAGCTTCTTCTCTGGTGAGGGTTATTCCCTTTCCCATTTTTTCATGATCGGGATCCCAATCCCTTATATCGTATTTTGGCTTTCGGTCATTCCAGCTTACCAGATTCAGTTCCTTCTTCCATCCGCTTGCCGACTCCGATAAAATGCCGATTTCTTCTTTGATTTCGAACTTTAAGGCCATAAAAACCTCCCATATTCCTATAAAACGTCTCATGACTCGTCTCTGTCAATGCAAAACCCGTTCAAATCGATTGGCCTATTCCTCCATTGCTGCTTGGATGCTCTTTGAATCGAAACCTTCGATTATTTTGTTTCCGATTACAAATGTCGGAAAACCGCTGGCATACATGTCCCTCAGTTCCTGACGAACCGCTTTGTCGGTTCTGACATCTCTTTCTACAAATCTGTAGCCTTTTTCCTCAAGAAACTTCTTCGCCTCTTTGCAGCGGGGACACACATCGCTTGAGTACATTGTTATAGTTTTCATATAAGCTCCTTTCGCAGCCTAAGCCGCAAACAAATTGAAAATCGTATAATAACAACTCTCCATATATTATGATACCCTTTGATTTTCCATTTACTCAAAGATACCGGCAGCTCATATTTCCATAAGAAGGCTTAAGATTTAAGCCATATTCTTTTCTATGTGCTTGTTTCGAATTTTTTGCCGCATTTGGGACATTCTATGCGTAATTTCCCTTTGCCCTTTGGAATCCGGCTCCTTTGTCCGCAATGCGGGCATTTTTGAACCTTATAATCCAAAGCCGCTTCTATCCTCCGAGCATCAAAACCCTCAATTATTTCATTCCCTATAATGAAAGCCGGCACTCCGCGTATGTACATGTCCCGTAGTTCCTGCTGTGCTTCCATGTTTTTCTGAACGTCTTTTTCAATATATTTGTAACCTTTTTCTCCAAGAAACTTCTTGGCGGCGCGGCAATGAGGTCACATGTCGCTTGTATACATGGTAATTGTTTTCATGGCAATCCTTTCCCGGCTAAGCCGTTAATAATCAAGAAATTTTTCCATTATCTCCCTTGCTTCCGGATCTTCTTCACCCAGTTTTTCCATGACATCCGAGTAGCCATTTCCATCCGAGTATTTCAAGTAGTTGTTTAAAAACATCATTGTCCGTTCCATATCGGTTTCTTCAATGCACTTTAGGCTCAATACAAAGTTCTCCGGATCCTTTACGAACAATTCTCCTACTATGACCTCATAGTATTCCGCATAAGCGCCATCGAGTCCATTTACCAAAAAAATGTATGGAAGGCGTCGCAGTTTCTTTTCATCCTCAAGTCCGCGGAGCCAATCCAGCAAATCAACAACAGGCTCTTGACCCAAATCCGAAAATTCCGGCCAGTCGACAAACTGCAATTGATGTATTACCTCTATCTCTTCGGCCGATGTCATTGATCCTTTAAGCTTTTGGTAAATAAAATCCTCCACACTATCCATTTCAATGGCTTCGTATGGATTTCCGTCAGGTTCTGCAATCCATCCCAGACAAAATTCGCCGCCGTGTTTTTCCCCTTGCGCAAAAATCCTATATGAGCCAGTTTCAGGCACTTCCAATATAAATCCGTCTTTTATTTCCGCAATCCGGTTTCCATCCTCGTCTTCGAGTCCGAACGACAAATCTCCGCAGGATGTCTTTTCTTCCAGGCAAAATCTTATTATTTCTCCTTTTTCAAGCTCAAGCTCCTTGTAAAAATACCCCGAGAAAGATTTATACTCTCCATCCATTAAATCGTTGTAAATATTTATGCTTCCGCTTTTTATCGCATAGCTGCCCCCATTGCACCCTGTCGATAAAGCAGCTGCAAGCAAAAACACAATAATGCAACAACTTCTTTTACCAAACCCCACTGTCATCACTCCTTTGGCAACTCGGCGATTCAATCTCTCCCGGGTTAGCTTTCAAAAATATTTTTCCGTCTGATGTTTTTAAACTTCAGAAATGCATTCAACCGGACAAGCATCCGCGCAAGCTCCGCAGCTTATGCAAGCGTCCTCGTCAATCAAACGTTTGCCGTCATCAACCTCGCTTATGCAGCTGACCGGGCAAACATCTTCACAGGCGCCGCACGCTATGCAGTTTTCCTTGTCGATTCTATAAGCCATTTCTACACCTCCTTTGAAAAATTATGCGTTTCAGAAAACATACCAATTATTGCCTATATTTCTACAAAACTTTTATAAATCCTTTATTTATTGACGAACATCTCTCTATTTTTCCATTTAATTACATAATTTCCCTGCTTTATGCATGAATTATGCATTCGCCAAATGAAGGGACCACTATTTTTTACCAAAAGTATCAATTACGCAGTTTGCCCCGTCCCATGTACTGTATGTCGTAGCTGCAGCCGAAGCTACTGTAAAAAAGCTTCTGGTACCTTTT